>Ga0307990_1000279_pt1 | contig 48634 bp, 36 predicted proteins | sample EllFjometagen129_FD_203168 | JGI IMG/M metagenome (GOLD analysis project Ga0307990, IMG submission 203168) | Marine microbial communities from Ellis Fjord, Antarctic Ocean - #129 | ecosystem: Environmental > Aquatic > Marine > Unclassified | place: Southern Ocean | collected 2014-10-08
CGATGAAGGGGTTCAGGCATTTGACAAGATTGATCTACGAACCAGTCAAAATAATTCCTGGGCGTTTCAGGGCAGTTCTCAGAACACACTGATACGTGATGTATTCTCCAGGGATGTACAGGGTGATATGGGCCAACCCTATTCACGAAGTCGCTATTACCATCTATATCTCAACGGACACTACTGGGGCCTCTACCAGACTGAAGAACGTGCGGACGACAGTTATGCAGAGTCCTATTTGGGCGGAAATTCTGATGACTATGATGTGGTCAAGAATGATTCGTCTGGGTCACGTGCCTTGCATGCCACAGCGGGCACGATCGATGCCTATCGAAGGCTGTACGATGCGGCGGTGGCTGGCTTTGAAACGAATACCGCCTATATGGCTGTTCAAGGACTGCTGCCCGATGGATCTGTTGATACCACAGGTGAGTGTTTGCTCAACCCTGAGAATCTGATGGATTACATGATCTGCACCTATTATACGGGAGATCCTGACGCGCCGGTGAGTTGCTGGGCCCATTTCTCCAACAATGTGTTCGCCCTATTCAACCATGTCACACCACAGGGGTTTACCTGGTATCGTCACGATGCGGAGCACTCGCTCGGTGCCAATGGTGGGCTTTCTGAAGGGCGACTCCTAACTGATCCGACGGACCGCACGATTGGCAGCCAGTGGCGTCACTTTAATCCGGCATGGCTCCATGTCCGTTTGTGTGAGAATGCCGACTATTGTCGTCAATTCTCGGACAGGGTCACTCGGTACTTTACCCACGAGGGAATACTGACTGCCACGCCCAACATTCAACGATGGATGGCCAGGGCCGACCAGATTGATCTGGCCATTATTGCTGAATCCGCACGCTGGGGCGACGCCAAACGTTCATCGCCGTTCACGCGAGATCATTGGCAAGGCCAAAACGATTACATGGTCAATGACTATTTCCCCAATCGCACTCAAGTGGTGCTCGGCCAAATGCGTTCCGTGGATATGTTTCCTGACCCTGCCCTGGTTTCATTTAATCAGTTTGGTGGGGGCATTGTACCCGGATTCCAGTTGCTCATGTCACAGAGTAACGGTGCACCCGGCACGATTTATTACGCTTTGGGCACTGATCCGCGGTCACCCAATGGGGCCATCCATCCCGATGCCGCAGTATTTACAAATACAGCGTCTCCGCCCATTATTCTTAATGAAACCACAGTCGTTAAATCCCGCGTCTACAACGCTGGCCAATGGGGCGCCTTAACAGAAGCCCGTTTTACCGTGGGGCTGGGCACATTGAAGATCAATGAACTGATGGCCTCCAATCTGACCACACTGGAAGATCCAGCCGAGCCTGGTGAATTCCCCGACTGGATCGAGCTTTACAATGGATCATCAGTGACACTTGATCTCGGGGGTATGTATCTGACCGATAATTTGTCTGATTTGACCCAATGGCAGATCCCCTTTGGTACCAGTCTTGATCCCGATGAGTATCTGCTTGTTTATGCTGACAATGATGATACACAGGGACCCTATCACACCAACTTCAAACTGAGTAGTGACGGTGAAACCCTGGCTCTGGTTGACTCAGACGGGGTTACCCTGTTTGATACTGTTACGTATAATATTCAAGTCGATGACGTATCATACGGCCGATCCTCTGACGTCAGTGACGCGTGGGACTTTCAACAGAACCCAACCCCTGGATCAAGCAATTGAATTCGTTTGGTGAGGGCTCAATGACCGTTGGCTGCAAAGTCAATGAAGGTTTTTTCAAGCTCTGCTTCAGTTCTGGCGCCTTCATGGAATAGGAAGCGGTGTTTGAATAGGGTCGCTTCGCCACGGGCCAATGTCAGGTTTAAGTACTGAGGCTCTTTTACCTTTTTGCCCTTTTGGAAGGCGCCCTGTCCCAAAGGATTTGCGCTGAAGCATCCATAGCCGCGTGCATGCCAGTAGGTCGGGTAATTTGTGCTGGTGGGATGGTTAAATATGGTGATACCATAGGTTTTGCCCTCATGCTGTCCCTGCAGAGACATCCATTTCGCTCGCTTACCCCACACGTTCTTCTCAGAGCGGTCACCATTGGCGCTTAAATATTGGCCAGTCCCGCCTTCTTCCTTGAGCCACGGTGCAACCCTGATAGCCATCATACCTTCTTTGGTATCACTGAACACGACTTGATCGCTGATCGCTTTCAAAGTGATTGAAAAATCGATGGCATATTGATCATCTGCCTCAAACGCCTGAAATACCATGACCCTCTTTTCTTCCAGAATGGCTGTACCATCAGAGTCAATCCAGTGCAGCGTAGTAGCCAACGTGCCCTGCCCCAGGCCTGGTTCCATGCTGTCAACTGAAAAGTGCTTGATGGCCGGAAGCGATTTTTGACTATTACCCCAGAAGTTTTCCTTGTCAATGTCTATGGTGAAATAGATGCCCATGTGATGCGGATGATCTTGGCTTTCACCGTTTTTGTTCATAAAGGGGTAACCACGGGTCAGCAGGGTGCCAGAGGGAGAAAAAACGGGAAACAGGACTGGTTTGGTTTGTATTCGGCCCTTGGCAACCAGTGGAACTCCCGGATCAGCCGTATGGACATAGCTGGTGAAGTGTTTACCTGCCATCATCACATCGATCTTATTGGCGTGTTTAACAAAATCAACCCTTGAAGCCCCAAAGCATATCTCTGACATTACGAGTATCGTGGATAGGAAACATAGTCTGTTCATAGCTCTGCCTCACGCTTAATTAAGTGGTTGTTTTGAACGGTGCATTCCATATCACCTGGGGCCAATTATAGGGCTGATGCCAGTTATGGCAAGAAATTATACGTATCAGGATTTATTGGCTGGCCAAGATTGGACAAAAACTGGATAATACCTCAAAGTGGTTAGGTCGAAACCGAATTGTAATTCTATTGGAAATGAAATCTGTTGGAGGCACAAAAATGGTATCAAAAGCTAGAAATCTTAACCGACGTGATTTCTTGAGTGCGAGTGGTAAAGTGGCGGCAGGGTTTACAGCAGCCAGTCTGCTGTCTTCAAGCCTAAACGCCCAAATTGCCCCCACAACAAAGAGTCGCGTGATTGGTGCAAATGACAGAATCAATCTGGGTATTATAGGCATTCACAGCCGAGGTAATAGTGTTCTCTCCGACTTTGCCAAGATTCCCAATGTACAAATCAAGACGCTCTGCGATATTGATGAACGTCTCTTTTCAGATAGAGTCAAGGCGGTTCAGGATAAACATGGGTATGCGCCCTCCACTGAATGGGATATGCAAAAGGTGCTCGATGACAAGGATATTGATGCCGTGGTTATTGCAACACCCAATCATTGGCATGCGCTTGCGGCCATCTGGGCGTGCCAGACAGGCAAGCATGTATATGTGGAAAAACCCTGCTCCCACAATGTGTGGGAAGGACGCAAGATGATTGAGGCCGCTCGCAAGTACAATCGAATTGTCCAGGTGGGTTTTCAAAATCGCTCCATTAATAATGTACGCAATGCCATGAAATTCCTGCACGATGGTGGTATTGGTGACGTTTATATGGCCAAGGGCATGTGCTACAAACCACGAGATGCCTTCAAAACATATCCTGACAGTATCGCGCCAGCCAATGTACATTATGACAGATGGGTGGGGCCTGCTGAATACTATCCGTTCAATGAGGGCAAGTTCCATTATCAATGGCACTGGCACTGGAATACAGGCAACGGCGACATTGGCAATCAGGGACCGCATCAGTTTGACGTGGCAAGATGGGGTCTCAACAAAAGTGAGCACCCCGTGAAAATTCGCTCATTTGGTGGCTACTATAAGTTTGATGGGGCATGTACTCAGGAAACGGCCAACACTCAACAGGCAAATTATGAATATGCCGACGGCAAAATCCTCCAGTTTGAAGTCCGTGGTTTATATACCAATGGTGAAGCTGATCAGGATATCAAGATTGGCAATATTTTCTATGGCACTGAAGGCTGGATGTCAGTACGAGGCAGTTCCTGGAAGACCTATATGGGTCGAAAAAACGAGCCAGGCCCCAGCTCCGAATCCAAGGATGTGGAAGCTGACCCCATGAATTTGGCTGGCGCAGGCGGTGGAGGGCACTTTAACAACTTCATCAATGCTCTGCGTTCAGGCCAACGAACAGATTTGACCTGCGACATTGAAGAAGGTTTCATGTCTACCGCATTGCCGCATCTTGGCAACATATCCTATCGCCTCGGGCGAGACTTGACCTTTGATGGCAAGAAGGAGAAGTTTGTCGGTGATGGGGCTGCAAACAAAATGCTGACACGCAAGTATCGCAAGCCTTATGTGGTGCCTTCAAACGTATAATGAACGCTCATAGCTGAGTTCGATACCCTTAAAATAAGCCATGCCATGCCCTGAGGACATGGCATGGCTTATCGAAATAAAACAGACGAGGGAATAATGAAGACCGTATGGATTTACTTGATCGCTGTTTTGACTGTTGTTTTAGTGACATCACCACTGACTGCTGCGGAGCGAAATATCATTTTTTTCATTACAGACGACGAAGGGGCAACCCTCGGATGCTATGGTGACAAGGTAGCACAGACCCCTCACATTGACACACTGGCCGCTGACGGGGTCATGTTTTCCAATGCCTTTGCCACAACCGCGAGCTGCAGCGCCAGCCGTTCGGTGGTCATGTCCGGTTTGCATAATCACAAGAACGGGCAATACGGTCATCAGCATCACTTCCACAAATTTGCCTCCTTTGATGACGTGGTGAGCCTGTCTTTGCCTCGGGTGTTGGCCCGAACAGGATACCGCACGGCGCAAATTGGCAAGTATCATGTGGCCCCGGAGGAAGTCTATCATTTCGAGACCTATTTGAAGGGACCAGGCCGCAATGCCGTGGAAATGGCGGAAAATTCTCGGGCGTTTATCACGGATAAAACTGATCCCCGGCCTTTCTTTCTTTATTTCGCCACGACAGATCCCCATCGTAGCGGTGGTACAGATAAGACATCCAAACGCGACCTCAAACCCGATCTTTTTGGAAACAAGCCAAATCGGGGCGCTTATCCAGGCGTGAACGAGGTTTTCTTTGATCCCAACGAAGTACCTGTACCATCCTTCTTGCCCGACACACCTGAGACACGCGAAGAATTGGCACAATACTACCAATCCTGTGCTCGAATTGACCAGGGGGTGGGACGATTGGTTCAAATTTTAAAAGAGGCGGACCTCTATGACAAAACTTTGATTGTGTATACTGCAGATCACGGCATGGCCTTTTCAGGGGGGAAGACAACCGTGTATGAGGCAGGCCTTCGTGTCCCCTTTGTGGTTCGAAATCCTTACAAGAAAGACCGAGGTCTAAGATCCTCCGCCATGATCAGTCACATTGATATTACACCGTCTCTGCTGGATTTTGCCGGTGGACTGGATCCCGTGGTCAATGGGCCAAAGAATTGGCTTAATCCCAATGACTACTGGAAACAGCGAGGTGAAAGACTCCGCGAAAACCGTTCTGGTGGACATACATTTAGAAGCTATCACGGGAAATCCTGGTTGTCCATTCTCGATAAACCCAATGCCGAACATTGGGAGACAATCTTCGCGTCCCACACATTCCATGAAATCCAAATGTACTATCCCATGCGCGTGGTTCGCGACAAACAGTACAAACTCATCTGGAACATTGCCTCAGGCCTGGCCTATCCCTTTGCCTCTGATCTCTGGGCAGCCTCAAGCTGGCAGGCTCAATTCCGACAGGGATTGGACGCACCCTATGGGCAGAAGACTGTGGGCCAGTATATTCATCGTGCCCCCTTTGAACTGTTTGATATTCAAAAAGATCCTGATGAAATCCGGAATCTGGCACTCAGTCCAAAGCACGAGGCACTTCTCAAAAAATACAAGGCCAAGCTGAAGGCCTTTCAGAAACAGATGGATGATCCGTGGATTATGAAATGGAAGTACGAGTAGACATCGTCACTTTCACTTGGAGATACAACCGCTGAAAAAAGTTCTTTATTCTTAAAGTGAGTCAATCAATGAGAGCCATGGTATTAACGGGTATCCGAAGCATGGAGATGCAAGAGGTTCCGGATCCCACCCTGCAAAACAAGAAGGATGTCCTGATCCGCATGACAACTGTGGGTGTTTGCGGCAGTGACGTGCATTACTATGTGTCAGGAAAGATTGGCACACAGGTCGTAAAATTCCCGTTTCCTGTGGGCCATGAGGGCGCAGGCATTGTTCAAGACGTGGGGGCGGACGTTACCGGCGTCAAGCCTGGTGATCGTATTGCCATTGAACCAGCCATGCCATGCTGGACCTGTGATCAATGTCTGGCAGGGCGGCCCCATACATGTCGCAACTTGTCTTTTCTTGGATGCCCCGATCAGGCCGATGGCTGTCTCACTGAGAAGATTGTCATGCCAGAGAGCAGTTGCTTCAAGATCAGTGAGTCTATGACCCTGGACGAGGCTGCGCTGTCTGAACCCCTGTCAATTGGCGTATATGCAGTTCAACAATCGATTCCAATGCAGGACGCGACTGTTGGTATTCTCGGTGCGGGTCCGATTGGCTTGTCCGTATTGTTGCCTGCGAAGGCTCAAGGCGCAAAGAAGATCTATGTCACGGACAAGCTGGATGAGCGTTTGGCTTTGGCCCGGCAGGTGGGTGCGTCCTGGACAGGCAATCCGAACCACGAGGATGTGGTGGCAACCGTCCACAAGGTGCAGCCTGATGAGCTGGATGTCGTGTTCGAGTGTTGCGGACAGCAGGAAGCGCTAACTCAGGCCATTGGCATGCTTAAGCCAGGGGGTAAGCTCATGATTGTGGGGATTCCTCAGGTTGAAGAGGTTTCTTTTAGTATCAGTCAAATGCGACATAAGGAGATCACCATTCGCAATGTCCGGCGTCAATGCCATTGTGTACAACCAGCGTTGGACATGATTGACAACAAGGCGTTAGATGTGGCTTTTATGGTCACCCATCGTTTCCCCTTTGAGAAAACACAAGACGCCTTTGATTTGGTGGCTGATTACCGGGATGGTGTCATCAAGGCCGTCATTGACTTTCCTCAAACCTGTGGTTAACCAGCGTCTTGATCTTCATGAAATCCAGTTTGCCAGAGCCTAATATTGGGATGACTTCAACTGGGATGTAATTGTCGGGCTTGGGCTTGCACAGGTTGGGCAGGTCGCTGGCCTGTACGGCCTGAATGAGGATCTTGGGATCAACTTTGTTTTCAACATAGAGCACAAGGAGCTGTTCGCCCTTGGTCTCATGGGTTCGGCTCGTCACAACAATGACACGTTCGTCACTCTGGACTGCCTGTACGCAGATCTCTTCGACCTTGCCATGAGACACCATTTCACCACCGATCTTACTGAACCGGCTCAGGCGGTCTGTAATGGTGATGAAGCCAGCTGCATCTATGGACGCCACATCGCCCGTCTGATACCAACCGTCTTTGAGTACCTCGCAGGTTTGGTCCGGGGCATTGAGATATCCTTGCATGACGTTGGGGCCCTTGACCAGGAGCAAGCCGGGTTGATCCATCCCAAGAGGCTCATGCGTCTCCGGCGTGACAACCTTGACTGCCACGCCCGGGACAGACTGGCCCACTGAGCCGGATTTTGTGCCGATCTGCTGCAGATCGTCCAGAGTCACATCCTTGAGATTGATAGACACCAGAGGGGACAGTTCTGTCGTACCATAGCCCTCCTGGGGACGAATACCAAATTTCTTCTCAAACAGGTCGGCGAGTTTGGGATTCATTTTTTCTGCGCCCAGGATCACGGACCGAAGCGAAACAAAGTCTGACTTTGAAGCCCGTCGCATATATCCATAGAGGAAGGTGGGCGTGGCAACCAAGAGGGTGGTTTTGTGATCTTTGATGCCCTGGACCACGCTCTTGCCATCCAGAGGGTTGGGAATATAAAACGCAGACGCGCCCACGGTGATGGGGAGCCATAGCGTGATATTCAGACCAAACACGTGGAAAAAGGGCAAGACCCCACCAAGCTTATCATGGGTGTGGATTTTATACACCATATTGATGCTCTTGAGGTTGGAAGCCAGGTTGTGGTGACTGAGCATCACGCCCTTGGGCGTGCCAGTACTGCCAGACGAGAAAAGGATGGTTGCTGTACTGTCGGGGTCTATCTCTTTGATGGTTCGCCAGGCAATCATTGGCAGGAGACGTGCCTTGATCCAGGCCTTGGCTTTTTCAATCGGGGTGATCGCTTTAATCAGATCTTCCACAAACAGATAGGCGCTGTGGTTTGTGTCAAAATTGAGTTTCTCCAGAAAGGCCCGCGACGTGATCACATGTTTGATCTGGGCCTGGGCCAAGGCAAAGTCACGTACCGAATCAGGGACCACGTAGCTGAGGTTGACACTGGTCTTGCCCATCAATGCCACGGCCACATTGGCCAGAACGCCAGCAGCCGACGGAGGCAACATGATACCCACATTTTGTGTGGATTGCGTATAAGGTGCAAGTCTCTGACTGAGCAGTATGGAGCCAATTAGGGTGCGACCATAGGTCAGATCCTTACCGGTGACATCAGCCACACAGGGGCGAGTCCAGTGTTTGCGTGCTGATCGCACAAATTGTTCCGGGAGGGACCCATTCTTGTATTTGAGGTCGTCAAAATAGTCATACGACAATTCTTTTACTTTCTGCCGCACTTCAAAGGCCGTGCTCGTGGAAGGCATGGCCTGGCCCACATGGATGGATACAGGGTAAGGAAGCTGTCTGGGCCTGCCGCCAATCTTACCATCAAAGTAGCTGTAGATGCTGCCCCATACACCGCCCAGATACACAGGGATAATGGGGTGATCTGTCCCCTTGACAATACGTTCCAATCCCCCCTTAAATGTTTGCATCATGCCATTGCGCGTGATGGCGCCCTCGGCAAAGATGCCCACGAGAAAACCATCGTCCAGGGCTTGCCTGGCCTTTTTGAGGGCACGTACAATTTGTTTGGGTGGATCCGCTTCGGAGATCAGAATCACGTCCATGAGACGATACAAGAATCTTAACGTGCTGGCTTCATAGATCTCGCGTGACATGATAAATCTGACACGACGCTGGCCTGATGTACCAATCAAAATGGCATCGACCCAGGAGGCGTGATTCGGCACGAGTAGCGCCGGACCTGACGCGGGGATACGGTCCCAGTTGACCACTTTGATGCGATACAGGGCTTTTGTGATCAACATAAAAACGAACCTGACGAAAAAGTCGGGCAGTTTCCAGAGGGCCAGGCCAGCCAGGATGAGAGTCAACAGACCGAGGGCGAGAAAACATTGGGAAGCGTCCAGGTGGAACCACTTCAACACGAAGAGGAGACCCGCCGCTGCCAGGACGCCCACCCAGCCTATAAAGCCCGAGGCTGCCACGATCTGTCCACGTGTGGCATCAGGACTGCGAAGCTGAATGAGTGCATGGATGGGTACAATAAACAGGCCAGCGCCAATCCCCATGCATGTAATGGTCAAGAAGATCATGAGTCTATGGTCCGCATTCAAACCTGCCAGCACCAGGGATGTCACTGCCAGAGTAAGGGCGCCCACAGGCACGATACCCAGTTCTACACTGCGACCGGAAAGGCGCCCAGCTATAAATGACCCAATGCCAATGCCCACGGCAGCAATGACAAACAGATAGGCACTTTCAAAGTCAGTATATCCGAGTATTTGCATACCATAAGGGATAAGATTCATTTGCAGGAATCCACCCAGGAGCATAAAAAAGGCCGACGCAAACACGGCCATGACCAGGGCGTTGTCGGGCCAGATGGTTTTCATGGTGCGCACAACATCTTTGACAAAGAACAGAGAGCTTGGTTTTTTCTGGCCCATGGGCTCTGTCTTCTGGATACGAAAACTGGCCAGCAGGCCGATCACTGCCAGTGCCACACAGGCCAGACCGGCCATGGCATAGTTGTCACTCAAGTTTTGTTTGAGGAAACCGGCGCCTGCCGTACCCAACACGACGGCTAGATACGTAGACCCTTCAATCAAGGCATTGGCCGGGCTTAAGCGATCCCGATCCACAAGTTCCGGGATAATCCCGTATTTACACGGGCCAAAGAACGCGCTCTGGGTACACATAGCAAAAAGCAAGGCGAACATGGCGTAGGTCCAGCCCATAAACAGGGCCACGCAGGCACAACTCATCAGGCCTACTTCCCAGACCTTGGTCCATACAATCACGCGATTCTTACTGAATCGGTCGGCAAGTTTGCCAGCCACAGGCGTGAATAGGAGAAACGGAACCACAAAAATTACACCGATCAACTGGCTGAGTTGGTCACTCTTTGCGATACCGAATACATCGATCAGGAAAAACAGTATAAGCCAGCGAAAGAGGTTGTCATTTAATGCTCCTAGAAACTGCGTGGCATTGAGCCAGGCAAATGTGCCTTTGTGCGTTGTGGCCTTGGTATCCATGCTTTGACTCCTTCGTACTTAGCTGATGCAGGATTGTACAGGGTTTTGAGCGAGAATGCCACTGGTTATGTGGCCCCTTCGAATTCGGCACAGGCCATAAGCCAGGCACCCGCCAATAATGCCACTGAGATGACTAATCCCAATGGGCTGGCCCATAAGGTTTGAATGCATAAAGGAAAAGAGCACATTCATATGACCGGCTTCAAACAGGGCTTTACCCAGCACAATACCAAGTGTGATCCAACCAATACGCTTGACGGTTTTGTCCTGGGTTTCCACGATGTTTTCAAGGGCCGACACAGCCATGAGTCCATGGGCAATGCCGGACAGCCCGGCATAGCCCAAACTGCCGTGAGCCGGCAACACAGCTGTAACACCGACAAGGCAGCCCACATTGGCACCCAGGACGTAGAGGGTTCGTTTGGCTCGACTGGGCTGCCTGAGCATGGTATACAGCATCACAAACGCCGAACCGTCAAACAACAAGTGATACCAACTCACATGAACAAAACCATGGGTGACCAAACGATACCATTGCCCTTGCAGAACCTGTTCAGGATAGTAATACCACGCTGTGGCCACTTGCCCCCAGAGCAAACCCATATTGGCCACAGCCAGCATCGCGGTATAGGCCCAAAGTTCCCATTTTTGCTTCCACATATCCAACTCCTTGCAGTGATAGAGGCGCAGATGACGCCGAAGTCTCCGCAACGCACCGACGTCGCCGAATAGGCCTACGCGTTCTAAACATTTTTCTGTATTTTTCTACGTGCCCAGAACAATAGCGCCATAAACAGAGGCCCCACAGGGCCTGTACCACCCCCAAAGCCTGGTGAGCGTTTGCCTTCGAACATACCTTGGCTGTTGTTGGATTGAGAGGAAGCCGATTCTTCAGCCGATGTCACGGTGATTTGTTGAGACTGGTCTTGACCGGCATTGTCAACACGATGGTTTTTCACGGGCAAAGACTGTCGGGCGGCCTGAGCCTGACGTTCACGAGACACGCGATTGGCATTACGTTTTTGAATGCCTGCATTTTCCATGTCTGCTTCGTCCAGCACAACCATGGACGTGTAGTCTGTCACCAGAGAGTATTCTGTGCCCAGATCAATGACCTTGGCCTTGGATTTTGACGTCTCTCCATGCTCCCGGATCTGCTCCAGAACCTCGTCAATTCTTGATAAGGCCCACAGGCGTTCTATTTCTGGGTTGTCCGTATCGATTTTTGGCAAATCTGCCAGGCAATGCCAGGATTTTGTCTGGCCTGTGACGTTGGCCTTCATCGTGATCTTGACCTGGCCTGGTTTTTTGTAACGACCGAACAAAACAAGCTGCTGGCCCTGGTACAGGTTTGGAATAATCGCTGGCGTGACATCAAAGACCTTTTCGCCTGAAAAGGTGAGTTTGACATTTCGCATGTTCTCAACCAAAACTTTTGCTTTGGCCTGAAGAATGCGTCCCACAATGTCATCGGAATCGCTGATATTCATGGCAAAACCACCCGACTCTTTTGCCAACCGATCCATCAGAGGCTGGTTGGCACTGTTGCCAATGACAAAGGTGAACAAGCGTATGTCATTGGATCTTAGAAGATCCAAGAATTGACGGTGTTGTGTATTGCCCACGTTGGCCACACCATCTGTGGCCACAATGACACAGGAAGACCGATCTCTATCCAAACCCTCATAGGCCATCTTTAGCCCGGCAAAGAGATGGGTGCTGCCCTTGGCCCGTATCCGCTTAATACGTCCCAATATGCTCTGTACATTCGCAGCGGTGGCGTCTGTATATCCTCCGGTGATGTCAGCAGCAGATTGGTTAAACGTAATAATGCGAATTCGATCCTGGTCATGCATCTGGCCGATCACTTGGCTGACGCCGTTGCATAGGGTGGCAATCTTACCGCCGTTCATGGAACCTGAAATATCCAGCACAAAGGTCCAGTCTGAACCTTGACTGATGGGTTGCAGGTCTGCTGCAGGGGTGACAACGACCATAAAAGTGCCTGGATCCTGACCGTTGTTGTAGGGCACCAGTTCGAGGCGGGCCGGTACATCTTCGGCGAGTCGGTAGTAGACCACAATGTCTCTTGTGAGTGCATCACCTTCCGGTGATGTGATGCTGACTGTGTGGATGCTGCAATTTCCGGTTGCCGTTTCATTGGCGTCTGACACACCCTGATTGGTAATCACCGCTTGGGAGTCGTACTGGGGCACACGAATGTCCTTGACCGGAAAGGCAGATTTGAGTGTGAGGTCAAATCTGAACGATTCATGCACTTTATTGTCAACAGACCAGAAGGCGATCCGTTCCTCATCCACACCACCTTCTGCCATGGGATACAGATAGCGTCCCACATTAGAATCAATATCCAGGGGCTGGTAATACACCAGGCGTACCCTGGTCTCTGCATTGGCCCTGACAGGATACACGGTCACATCAAAGCTTTTGTAATCGTCCTTTTCTGCCAGGGCAGTGTCACGTCCTTGACTTTTCTGCTGTTCATACACCTGCCTGGCCTGTTGTTTCTCAAGTACCTCACCCAAAACCTCCTGCCCATCAATCCACAGGCTCAGTTCAGAGAGACTCGCCTGCTTTGGCAGGGGGAAAGAATAAATTGCTTCAAGGTTTTGATCGCTGGTGTTGCCAAAGACCTGATCCACCTCTGTGCGTGCGAAACCGTTATTAACCGTCACCTGTACATGATGTGATTTCATAAAAACTGCGTCTTTTGACCCGTTCATTGGCTTGAGTAGACCTGCACCAAAGCAGGGGGACAAGGCGGCAAGAAGGATAAACAATGGTGTTAGGATGTTTTTTTTTCGTAACATAGCTTTCTCCTTAAAATATTGTTGTCAATTTACATAACCCACTAAAACAAACCCTGTGCCAAAGCCACATGAAGGCCCTAAGTACTTGCAATTGAAATGGGTTACTTGTTCTACGGTATTCTAAGGGCGAATTGATTTAATAATAGAAGCTTGTCATTTTATGCTCTTTGCGCGTACAATACTTGTATGGAAAGAATAGAACTAAAAGCTGAGGACAGGGCGTTTTTCTCGTTGGTCTCAGAGGCTGCATTTGCCAATCCCTTTGGCAAAAAACGTCAGGCATTGGACCGGAAAATCCTGGGCGTGACCCAAGCAACACGCTGGGCCACCATGGTGTCCAAGGTCATCGAACGGGTGCACAGCAAATTGACCACCCTGGACCAGGCACAATGCTGTCGCGTTCAGGACTTTCCTGAGCGGGATCAGGCAATATTTCACACAGTATTCCTTTTTGACATTTTTCATGGAAGCATTGATCAGTTTGATGCGCTGATTGATCAGCAGGTCAAGCAGGGCAGTGATAGCCAAAAAGTGACGTTTTCCGATCAAGTGATCAAGAAATTGGTCAACCGCGGATTCCCAGAAGAATTGGCCTATCGCTATTTCTCGCTGTTTTATCAAATTCGACGTGCCTTTTATTTTATAGACAAGGGGCTGCTGGGCGAATGCGATTGCATGCATCGATTACGAGAAAATCTCTGGAACCACATCTTTACCAGTGATATCCAGCTGTACGAAACAAGTCTGTGGAACCGAATGGAAGATTTCTCGACGCTGCTGATAGGGCCCACCGGATCAGGCAAAGGCGCGGCAGCGGCTGCCATTGGACGCAGTGGCTTCATTCCATTTGAACCCAATAGAAAACAATTTGCCACCAGCTTCACAGATACCTTTGTCTCTGTCAATTTGACTCAATATGCAGAGACTCTGTTGGAATCCGAGTTGTTTGGCCATACTAAAGGATCATTTACCGGGGCCGTGTCATCTCACGAGGGATTGTTGTCATTGTGTGGCAGGCACGGCTCGATCTTCCTGGACGAGATCGGCGACATCAGCCCAAGTATTCAAATCAAGTTGCTCAAGGTTCTGGAGGAACGCTGCTTTACGCCCGTAGGCAGTCATAAGGTGGCACGGTTTCATGGACGTGTCATTGCCGCTACGCATCAGCCTCTGGATGTATTGAGAAAACAGGGCACCTTCAGAGATGATTTTTATTATCGTCTGTGCAGTGATTGTATCGAACTGCCAAGTTTGTATCAGCGCATTGCAGAGTCACCTAACGAGCTGGATATTCTCATTGCCCATACCGTGACCTGGATCACAGGCCAGCCGAATAAGAGATTGTGTGAGACAGTGCGACAGGTCATTGATACACGTCTGGGACGAGATTATACCTGGCCGGGCAATGTGAGAGAATTGGCCCAGTGCGTCAGGCGCGTGATTATCAAGCAAGACTACCAGGGTGGTGCGTTCTCTCAGGGTGACACAAACGCCACAGACTCCCTGGCAGATCAGATGAGAGCGGGCAGCCTTCGAGCTGAGGACCTGGTGGCTCAGTACTGCAAAATGCTGTACAAACGCCTGGGCACCTATGAAGAGGTAGCCAGACGTACAGATCTGGATCGCCGTACTGTGAAGCGATATGTAGCCATGTAAAAGGCCCAGCACACTAGGGTGAACCTGCACAAAAATAAAACTGAAAAAAAACGATTTCCATGTAACAATTTCTTCTTGTAGCCATCTTAAGATAGGATACACGAGGTTGTTTTGAAACAACAAGGTTCAATAAAGAGCGAAGATGATCAAACTGAAATTTACGTGGGAATATGGCTGAGGTTCAGGCTGCCGGTACTCGTGGCGAGTCCAAGCAGCCTGAAACTAGTCTCCTTAAAACAGGGTGGCCAGGTGATCGCGGACCTCCAAATTGTGAAGGTGGGCGGCGGTTTATTCATGCCCATGGCCCTGGCCCAGGGTGTCATTGATATTGGGTTTGGAGGTGTAGCCCCAGTGTTTGCCTGTGTAGACAGCGGAGCGCCTGTAAAACTTGTTTCGCCTTTGCACTATAAAGGCGATATGTTTGTGGTCAGACCTGATTTCCCTGCCAACTCGTGGCAGGCTTTTGTTGAACATACCAAGGGGTCATCCAAGCCCATACATACGCATTGGATATAAAAATCCTTCTGCTGTGGCCAAGCTGATCTTTGAAGAGGTCCTGGCCATGAACCCAAAACTTCTGCTCATGGATGAGCCCTTTGGCGCACTGGATAACGTGACACGTCATGCACTTCAGCGACTTTTGATAGATGTGCAGAGAAAACAGGATTTGACTGTGATGTTTGTGACTCACAATATTGACGAAGCCATCACTCTGGCAGACAAGGTGGTTGTATTCGGGCAGCAAGGTAGTATTATAGAAACCCAAAACATTCGGTTGCCGCATCCCAGAGATCGAGCGTCGAAGAATTTTACTGACCTATTTGTGCAAATACGAAAAACTCTATCCAAGCAGGAGTAAAACTTGCAATGGCAAAGGCAAGTGAACGAAGAAAACGTGTGATGAAACGGTCTATCCGTCTTGGGCATTGTGTGTGCGATCCATCGCAACCCTGTCCGTGCGACCTGTTCAAGGAAAAGGACATTTGTCTCTGCGCTGGCGAACGTTTGGAATCACCCACAGGGCCAGTGGCTTTGACCCAACTCGTGGAAAAGCCGGGCTGTGCCTCCAAGATTGATCAGGCATTTCTCAAACAGACACTCAAAGATTTACCCACCCTGGATGATCCGCGGGTTCTGGTGGGTATGCCAGCCGGTGATGATGCAGGCGTCTATGAGATGGGTGATGGCATGGCTCTGGTGCAAACGGTCGATGTATTCACGCCGTCGGTAGATGATCCCTATCTCTTTGGCCAGGTAGCCGCTGCCAATTCCCTGAGTGATGTATATGCCATGGGGGGTAGCCCCATTACAGCGCTGTCAATTATTGGTTTCCCTGTGCGCAAGGTACCAGATACCGTCCTGTCTGAGATCCTGCGCGGCGGTATTGACAAGATGAAGGAAGCGGGCGTGCCTGTGGTGGGCGGCCACAGCATCAATGACGACCAGATCAAGGGTGGGTTTTCGGTGACCGGGTTTGTCGAGATCGACAAGGTGACCAAGAACGCCAATGCGCAGGTCGGTGATGCGCTGATCCTGACAAAGGCCCTGGGCACAGGCATTGTGGCCTTTGCGGGCCAGATCAATCGGGCCACGCAGGTTTCTTTGGATGCTGCAGCACAATCCATGTGTGCACTCAACAAGGCTGCCGCGAATTTGATGGTCAAACATCAGGCCCATGCCTGTACAGATGTGACGGGATTCAGCCTCATGGGGCATTTGTCTGAAATGGCCTTACGAAGTCAAGTGGATGTGGAGATTGTGTGGGATGATCTGCCCTGGCTGCCGGACGTGCTGCAATATGTGTCAGACGGAATTTTGCCCGGTGCCATTGAACGCAACAAGGAATCCTGCGGGGATCGAATTAAGCAGGGCAAAGGCGTGTCAGACGTGATGAAGGATATGTGCTTTGATGCACAAACTTCAGGCGGTCTTCTCATCGCAATTCAAGCGGATCAGACAGACAGTTTTCTGGCAGATTTACACAAGTCTGGGGTGGGGCAAGCATGTGTGGTTGGCCGTGTCAAAGCAACCGGTTCAGGCCTGGTCTCTCTTGAAACCTCAGGAAAACAGCTCTTGCCTGAATCGTCTGATGGTGCAGCTCCAAAGGCAATTGAAACAGCATCAGAGGAGGAGGTTGAGTGCTGTTGTGAATCGCCTCAACCCAAAGAGGCAGATTTGACGGGCGTGGCAGGCATTGAACAGCAATACACACGTTTTCTCTCGAATGTGGGAAAACCAAGTGGGTTGGATGCCTATACAAAACAGGCGATCAACATTGCATTGTCTGTGGCCACAAAATGCGAGCCCTGCCTCAAACTTCACCTGAGAAAAGCGATCGAGAAAGGCTTCACACAAGATGAGATTGACGAAGCAGCCTGGATGGGCGTCAGCTTTGGTGGATCACCCTCTTTGATGTTCTATCAAGAGGTAAAAGAACGACCTGGATCATAACTTCATGAATGGATTGAAATGATCGTGTCATGGTAAGACTCCTTAAGAAATTATGGCAAAATTGTACTGATTCGAATGGTTTAAAGAAAGCCTAAAATAACAGAGGCATTGGCATCAGTCCGCATGTTGCGGACATTAACAGCGACGGGATTCTGGATTTCTACATCGGCTGCTTTGAAGGTTGCATCTACCTGTTGAGGGGTAAAAGGAGCAAAGGTGTAGTTCTTGTGATTCGATAAGAACCCATTGTGACGTATCTCGTATATCGAAAAGCTCCCATATATTTAATAACTGAAGTTTTGCAAACTTCAAGTTTTCAGTTTTCAGTAGGTAGTTTACAGCAGGAAAAACGCGTTTTTCTAAAAACTGAAAACCCAAAACTGTACACCACAGGGCTTTTTGCAAAAGTCCTGTAATAAATCTTCAATTACGAAAAATCTCGTTTGACTAATACGAAATAAGTCGTAATACTATGTTTGCTGGAAGGACAGTTAAGCACGATTTGGAGATAGATCATGGCGAAGCAGAAGAATGCAGGGCCCACAGGCAAGGAATTGGCGATCTTGGGAATCCTGTGGGAGAAGGGGCCCAGCACAGTACATGACGTGCATGCGGCGCTTCATCAATTGGGCGAAACCGGTTATACCACCACACTGAAGCTCATGCAGATCATGCGTGAAAAGGGGCTTGTACTGCGTGAAGGCGGGGGACGCAGGCATATTTACAGGCCTGCTCAATCAGAGGAGACCACACAGAATCAGGTGGTCAAGGACCTCATGGGCAAGGCCTTTGCCGGGTCTGCAGAGAAACTGGTGATGCGAGCCTTGTCCGTAAAAAAGGTCTCCTCAGAGGAACTCAATAATATTAGAAAGATGTTGGATGAGATAGAGGGAGAATGATGATGAATAATCCCCACTGTGATCGGCTGGATCAAACCTGTGGTGTTGCTGCCAGTCAGAGCCATGTCCGGCCTGAGCATAGAACAGATCGAATCCATATTGGCACATGAGCTGGCCCATATTCAACGCCAGGATTATCTTGTGAATATACTCCAGACGCTTGTGGAAATCCTGGGATTCTATCATCCGGCCGTGTGGTGGGTGTCGCGTCAGATACGCATTGAACGCGAACACTGCTGTGACGATCTTGCTGTGAAACTGTGCGGCAATTCCATGGCCTATGCCAGGGCACTCACACATCTGGAAACCGCTCGTTCGAACAGCGGCGTCCTGGCCATGACCGCCACAGGCGGCAGCCTGACATTGCGGATAAAACGTCTTGTTCTAGCACCCACGACTTGCCAAAGTGCCCCGACATGGGTATCCGGCCTGGTCCTTGCCCTGGTTCTGGCAGCAATCGCATGCCCAGTGGCCATGGTCTGGGCGGAGGCACGTTCGGCCAGCGAGCCTGCCGATGTCAACAAACAGAACTCCAAGGCCTGGACCGTGATGCGCCAGGTCAATAGCCCTCGTTTACTGCAGGGGCTCACGCCTCAATTTGCCAGCGTGCTTGATCCGAATCGAGAGGGCGACCCTCTGTGGCAAGAAGTAGACAAAGGCGGCTCTCTGGACCTGATTCTTGATGTGGAAGATGACTGGCCAGGTAAAATTCTAATCGGCTTATTTGAAGGGTCTACATGGGAGACGGAACCTGTGGCAGTCAGACGTGTCAGGGGATCTGGCAGGTTTAAAATGACAGGATTTCCCGAAGGCAAATACCAGATTGGTGCCATACTCGGTACGCCCAAAATACCGCGCGCTCTGGGCGTGCAAAAACAGTGGCCTGAACCAGTCACTATCAAACAAGGACTGGACACAACTGTTCATGTACTCGTGTCCAAAGATTTCCAGAGAGTGGCATCCAGCTATGAAAAAGAACAGATATCTTCGGATCTTCTTGTGTCGCAGAGTGATGTGGATCAGGTTCCTCTATTACAGGGGCGTTTGACTGGTCCTGATGGCCAGCCTGTTCCCTTTGGCAAGGTCCTTGTTCGTGAGTATAGTCCTGGCTCGAAATCGATTGATTCACCCTCCATTGGCGTCGATGCGAAAGGCTACTATCAATACGCTGGCATGGATTGGCCGTATCTGGTAAGTGCGCAAGTGGTTGAGAGCGTACCTTCGGTGTTCGGAGATCGTATGCAGCAGGTCTTTTTTAATCAGGTGCTTGAAGGCTCACAGACTGTAGACTTCCGGTTCGGGCCGTTTCCAACGGGCACGGCCACATTGAAGGGGAATGTACTGGATCAGAAAGGCCAGCCTGTTCAAGGATTTTTTGTAGAGGTCGGATCAGGCTCTCAGGAAAGGTAGACCCAGATACAACAAAATTCAGAGGGGATCTATCACACAACATTTAGCCTTAGAATCCCTTTTGTATCCGAAGATGGGACCTTCGTACTAAATGGCCTACCTGAAAGCAAGGGCACGGTGAACATAACCCCCTTTGACATGCAAAGATATCAATTCACCGCGGGTAAGGGAGTGGAACTAGGGGCTGACAAAACATCCCACGTCGCGTTTGAACTCAAGAGCAAACAGGTTTATTACGGTCGTGTGCTCTTTGACGATGGCAGCCCTGCGGTCTTATCACCCGCATCAACTCGGTGGGAAGACATCAGAATCAAGCTAGATGCGCGACGTAGTAGTGTGCCCAGCGTAAGTCTCGGTGAGGTTGAGAAAGACGGATACTTCAAGATTCATCTCGGCGACAATGCATTAGAAATGTATAAGTCACGCGGAAAACCTATGGACATCTGTTTAGAACAAGACGACAATCAAGTGATCCTGCCACTCAAGAACTCATCAATGATACAGAAATCTCCGGAGACGGGGCTGTTGAGTATGCTTATCATAGGACCGCAGGCTATGGTACAGTTCGTGCTGCACTGCCTGAACAATGCGGGGTTCGCCAAGGGTGGGCAAAGCGTTACTTGGTAAATACACAACGAAATGTCCGAATGAAGGGTAGTGCTGGTCTTGAAGGTAATCTCATGGGTGCATTGGAGGAATCGTCCCAGAATTTCCATATTGCGGACGGCGTGTTGGGAAGCCGTAGAACCGTGTTTTTTACTCGCACTGGCCATTCCCAGATTCAAATGGATCGACTCATGAATTTTGCCATTACAGGTATTAATGGCAATAGCTTCCCGCGTACGAATAGCGATTTTGTTGAAGTCATAGACGGCATCTGGATGCCCCTGAAGACTGAGAGTATTCTACCTCAAGAAGACCAGACGACAATCTATACTGCAAAAGTGAGAAGAATAAAATTCAATAACGGGTATACCGCCAAGGACTTCCGCATAAAGTTTGCACCTGGCATAGAAGTGCGCGATCTGGATTCAGCTGGCAATGAGCCATCTGAATTACCTTCCGAATCAAGCGTTCTGACCAGGCCGAAACTGGAGACACGTATTTATGATGTTTTTGAGTTGGTGGCAGTACGGGCAGGGTCCAAAGAACTGGCTCTGAACGCTATTCAGCTGGTACAAAAGATCCAAGCAGATATAGAACCTCAATCCTGGCGGCGAGCAGATGGACAGGGGTTGTGCACAGTATTAGATGGGAGCAAGCTGTATGTACGTACGACTCAGGAAATCCATGGAAAAATCGATTTGTACATGAACGCTATTAGGCAGTATGGGGGATTTCTGGATGAGTCTCTCTTACCGGATGATTGGGCACTCGAATACAGCGTCTCAGATGAAAGCTCAGAGCCCAATGGGGCTTCGCTAATTGCGATCAAGATGGTTACAGGACAACGCCGACCCAATGAAGAGTGTACACTGAAGGTTACGACGTTTTCCGGAGAACAGGTGATGTCGATATCCAGTACAGATGCGGAAAAAAACAGTTGATCCTTCCAAATAAAAAGTACCTGGTGTACTATAATTTCGGCTGGGGTCAGTATCCGGATAATGGCGGCATGCATTCTGGCCCCTTTTTGCTGAATTTGTCCAGACCCGGGCAATACCAATTTGCCCCGACTACGCGCCTGAGTACAGGTGTCATTGAGGGTACGCACGAGGAGTGCTATGCCGTGAATTACCAGAGTGATCGGTTCCCTGTGACAGCTGGTCTTGTGTATCAGTCCCCACCAGGCGAATATCAGATAGAGGGACTTGCCTCTGGACATTACCTGCTTAATGCTGTGACGCAACATGATGGCGATAATGTCTTTGTGCGACGTGCTCAGGTTCAAGTGGTTTCTGGGGAATTAGTGCGTATGGATCTACCGGAACTGGAAGTAGGCACTTGCGCTGTAAGCGGCGTCATTCATGGCAAGCCATCCTATAGCCAGGGCGGGGGTAGCTACAAATGGTACGTATTGATCCGAAAAGTCAGTGTAGGGCCAGTGACGACTTGCGATGTGTACGAGTCCCTGACCATGGATACAGACTATGTGATTCGCGGCAGAAACATTATTCAAAAAACTGAGAATCAGGCTCGATTGATGGCCACAGGGCTGCGTGCTGGTACGTATATAGTTACTGCGATTGAACGCTACTCTGAACAAGGATTTGAGGTTCAACGGCAGCAGTCAAAACCACTCATTATCAAAGACGGTGAGTCTGTTACGCTGGATTTTGATTTGTAGGTATGGTCAAGTCGCTGGCGTAAGGGCTTTAACGTATAGACACGCTTTGGATACCGGCTAGGCTGTGCGGAGGATTCTAACCCTAAGCTTTCAGCCGGGACAATCCACGGTCGTGCCTCCCTTAATGGAATGTCCCTCCAGAAATTTCCATCGAGGGGCTTTAACGTCCAGTCACTAGGTGCCTGGAAGGTTTGGATCAGACACTGGTTGTATCAGCTTGAACCCATCAAAGGCTGCACCATCATTCTCCTGCACGGAGAGCGTAAGCGACTGATCTGGCACATTGATGTCCACCACACAGTGATGCAAGAGACTTTTGCCCACCAATCGGAGGGGCGGTTCAGTATCCTCGCCAAGGTTGACCAGACGGGTGCCGCCTCCGCCTGTGACTATGTAGTGGATGCCGTGGTGGAAATAATGCTCGTATGCATGGGAGTGCCCTGAAAAGACCAGGTCCACTCTGCCTGCCTCAAACAAGGGCACCAGATGTTGTTTCACATCGGGATCATCCCTGTACACGCTGGCCGTGAATGCAGGGTGATGAAAATAGACAATCTGCCAGGTTGACTGCTGATAAGCCTCTGACTTCAATTCTGCTTCAAGCCAGCGATACTGCACACTACCTGGATAAAACGACACATTTGTGTCCAGGCCAATGAATCGCACATTGCCATAGGTGAAGGCAAACCACTGTTCATTATTCGGCAGGGCAAAAAAACTGGAAAACCAGGACCGGCCTGAATAGAAGTATTCATGATTCCCCAGGATGGGAAATAACGCAGTATGCTGCATCAGATGGCTCGCAGGCTCAAAAAACTCAGGCCACCAGGATTCCTGATTTTCACCTGCACCCACCAGGTCACCTGTGTGCAGGACGATGTCCGGATGATTTTTGATAATGGCGTTGACTACGGTTTCATGCACCACTGGATTGGATCGGCTGTCCCCATAGACCACAAAACGAAAGGATTGTTCAGTGTTCGGTGCAGTCTTGAATATGCTTTCAAAAATTTCTTCAGTGTTTGACAGAATCAGGTACGTATATCGGGTATTGGGTTCAAGATCATTGAGGCAAGTCTCATGTTGTGTCTTGAGCTGCGGATTAGCAGCAAACTTCATTTCTTGGGTATCCGACCAGTACGCCACATGACTCCCCACAGGTAGGGTGGTCTGCCACATGATGACCATGGATGTAGGCGTCGCATTTTGTACATAGGGTCCCATTGAAACGATGCTGTCTCCAAACGCCATGTGAGTGGTCATCAGAATGGATAGCACACACAACAGATAGGCCGTAAACGGTTTGCCCTTAATGGACTGGCGTGTCATACGAGGGACAGGATCAAGCAGATTCTGATTTTTAGTCATTGGTAGTCCATATCGCTTCAGATACTAAATAATAACATCCTCTTCCATGCACCTAGGACAAGCATCGTGCTTGCCAAACAGTATACCAAAAATAGGTCATTATGGCAATACGTCATCCCCTCCTCAACCAACCAATTGCATGGCTAAGTGCTTCACTTGGCTAAAGTATTACAAAAATGTGTATTTCTGAATCCACGTTTTAAAGGGGGCTTGAAGTCCAGACAATACGTGGTATGCTGTGTTTTTTAAGACAAGTCGATTTTTGTATGGACGATTATGAACAACCTGGAAGTTTTTATTAAGATCGTGCAGGATGCTGACGATTTGCCGGATATGATTCGGAGGAAGGCGTCTGAAGTCAAGATGATCACGGCCTCTGTGCTGGAGAAATCTTTTCTCAGTATGCTGGACATGCAAATCAAGCAAAGTTCTCGTGGACCGGAGTGGGCTGACAAGCTTAAGGATCGAAAAAAGGCCATGCTTCCCTATTGCGGTCAGAGATTTCTCAAGGGACGCATTGACATTGGGATTGACGTCTACTGGATTCAGGTGGCCCCAGACTCCATGGAGCTTGTCTACTGGGAACTGTACGAAGCCTACCAGAACAGGTTGAAATAGAAAACGAGTCCAGGCCCTTGCGAGGACCTGAACTCGTTTGTTTTTTTGTTTCACGCTTACGGCGTGGGTACTGGTGCCTTTTTAAGCACCGGATCCTCCGAATTGACCATGCCTTTCAGGATCGTCCCCATGAGGGCATCCGTCATACCAGAGCTGGAAGAGCCACTGACCATGACAGTCGGCGTGATGTCGATATGTTCTGTGGACACAAGCTTCATGAGTTCGAGCAGGGCCGCATTGTTGGCACCAAGAACCTCGGAGATCTTCTGATAGGCCGCGGCCTTGGCCTCAGCCACCATGGTAATCATTTCCGCTTCAGCCTCAGCTTCGATCAGGACCTTTAGCTTGTCTTGCTCAGCCACATTGACATCGTAAATGGCCGTGGCCAGACGCATTTCTTCTTCAGCTTCCTGCACAGTCTTTGAAAGTTCTTTTTTCTTTTCAGCAGCCCGTTGTTGTTCTTCAAAGGTTTCCTGTTCCTGTACGGCAATTTCGCGATCCATTTGAGTCTTCAGCAGCTCACCCAGACTCTCTTCGTCGCCCACATTGCCAATGCTAATCTCGAGCACAGTGACCCCATGCTGAGCAAGTTCCTCCTTGAGCATGGTAGCGCTCTGGTTGCCCTGCTCGGACCGACTCTGGACATACCCCAGGGCCTTGACCTTTTCGGCATTGTCTCTAAAGGTGGAGCGAACTCTGGGTGTCACCAGCTTATTCAGTACAAACTCATCATCCCCAATCATGGCCACCACGCCAGGGGCATCTTCAGCCTCAATCTTGTAGGTAATACGCACATCCACAGGGAAGGTAAACCCATCAGACGTACGAACATCGATGGGACTCAGAGGCTGGTTTTCACCTTCACCCTGTTCCGTTTCCTGCGTATAACTCACCTTGGTCTGACGGATGCTGACTTCAGTGACCTCGTAGGCGTTGGTGTTCATGTAGTACTGACCTTCAGTCTTGGCGGTTCGCCAGATACCGCGTTGCCCCACTTCCACCAGGCGGTCGTTGCTGTCAGTGGGGACCTCGCCCACATTGCTTTTAATGACAGACACCATGCCGGTTTTGACCGTGACGACCGGGGCCGGTGTGACCTTGAATAGTGTGGTGTTGATTCGATAGGCGCCAGGGGTCAACACCGTGACCTGGGGGCCCTTGTACCCATTACCTTCACCCAGGAAGTAGGCCGCATTGATCATCTTGTCAGGGTCTTCCCACTCTGGTGCATACACCGTATTTTCAGGCAGACTGCGTCCGTCCTGGGCCTGGATGATGCCCACAAAGCCTTCCTTAACCTGGACCATCTTTTCCTTGGTGACTTCATACTGCCAGGGCCAGTAGAAAAGATGCAGACCCGGCGACAATGTCTGGGCCTGAACACCGTTTTCACCCTTGACTGCCAGTATCCGACCATCCGGTAGCTTGCCTCCACCGAAGCGTTTCTTGACAATGCCCACGCCATCACCATCAATATTAACAATGGAACTGGCAATCAACGCCCCAATGGCCACTATCACAATCAGTGTCGAAATGACTATCGAGGCAATTTTCCCTCTGGGATGAAAGACTTCAAATGTTTGTTCCATGATAACATTCCTTAAATAATGGCCAATTCCAAATTCATCCAAGCTTCACAATCATGCATCTAATAGGAACATGACGTTTAGTGCAAGCAATGTTTTTAAATTAGAGCCCCTGATCTGCAAAAGAAAACGGTATATAGAAGCCAATTCTGCGGATTCTCAATCCGAACCCAAGACCATGCGCCGAATTTCCTCGGAATCGGCGGCTTGTGCTGACGGGCCGGATCGAATGTAGATCCGACCATGAACCAGGCAGGGCTTACGTTTGAGTTCTTCCACCTGGCAAACCAAAATCACCCGACCCGGGTCCTCAGCAATATTCACAGAGAAGAAGTCAAAGGCAGGAATGGGATCACATAGATTGCGTACAGACGTGGTAATTCGCAGCTTAATGAGATCCAGGTCCTCGGGGTTCATGCCCACCACATCACCCTCGTCACTGATACCAAATAGCAGGACACCACCCCCCGGAAGATTGGCCATGGCACACACTTCCTTGGTGATTTTTTCCGTGCGCGGGGGCATGGCCACTTTAAAATCGTAACTCGGTTTTTCTCCAAGTGCCAGTATTTCGCTGAGTGTATATCCAATACGCTTCAGAAGAAGTTCATCCAGTTCCGACGTGATCTCGCGTACTTCCAATGGCGTTTTGTCTTCTGAAAAACCTACAATTAAAAAGGGGTATTTAATCATTGCAGAAGGCAACTCTTGAACAACCCTACAGACAAATTCATAATCCGATATTCCCCTGGGCAGATGCTCTCGAAGTGAGTGCATGGGGAGCAGCACAATGCCCAGGTCCACACGATGAATTTGGACACACAAAGGAAAATGGGCTAAGAGACTGCTCAACACATGGGCTTGCTTACCAAGGATCAGTTTACCCGCAACACCGTTCTTCAGGAAATCTAGGGTAAAGAACGTGCGTTTCCCTGTTTTTAGACTTACCTGCTTGCCAATATCCCATCCCAATGCTTCCATCTCTATATTCATGGCCTGGTGCAAGAGGCCCACAGAGGTTTCATTGGCATGTTCGGGCGTTCGGTACACCAAAGCACTCAAGGCTTTTTCCAGTTCGCGAAATATCTGGCAATGCTGCTTGTTCAAGGTACGCCATGCACCCATTGAGCTTGTTACGGCGTTAATATACATAAACATCTCCTGGCACATTCCACTTATGTGGCCAAAGCTTAGCACAACTCAAGAAAGCCTGCAATCAAGTCGTTGAACACGGCCAAATTGAAGATCGTAGAGATAATAACGAATTTCTCACGTTTAAACACTGATTCTGCTATACTGTGGATCATGGTGATGGAGTATTAAAGATTGGAAATGAAGCAAGAACAGGACAACATGCGTGGATTTGACATCAAGGCGACAGGCCTTGTGTGGTTGTTTCTTGTACTGCCGTATGTGACTGAGGCCGCCCAGCCTCAAAGATCTCAAAAACTCAGGTCTGAAGTGGTGTCAAAATTGGCTTTGAGATCCGGGCAGGCCAAGATCCGTGCCCGTCTTTGGGCACATAAGCAGGGCATGCCTGTGTTTTCCCGCTTGCCGGATGGTACGGGCATGCAATTAATGGATGTTTTTGGCGATCGCCCTGTATACTTCTCCACATTCAATCATAACGCGGCGATTGCCTCGGGTGCATCAGTCCTCTCTGAAACTCTAGATTTTGACCTGGACGGAACCAATTTTGCCATCGGGCTCTGGGATCAGAACATGCCCTTGGATACGCATCAGGAGTTTTTGTCATCTCCATCGCGGATTTCAATGAAAGACGAAACTGACCTGAGTGATCACGCCACCCAAGTGGCTGGCACACTTGGTGCTGTGGGTATCAATCATGAGGCCACTGGCATGGCCCCCAATGTGCGGATTGAGGCCTACAATTGGGAGGATGACCTGGCTGAGATGGCTGCCATAGCAGCCTCCTATCCCAATGAACCGAACATGCTCTATGTGTCCAACCATTCGTACGGCATATCTTTGGGCTGGTCTTATACCGATCTCGCAGGTAAGCAGGCCTGGCACTGGATGCCAGAGTGGTTTGGCGGCATCTCAATTGAGCCCATGTTTGGGCAGTATAGCCAACGAACTGCGGCACTCGATGAATTGACCTGGAACGCACCCTACTATCTGCCATTTGTCGCGGCTGGTAATGACCGAAATGACAATCCCAACAAAGGCGCCAAGGTCTATTATTCCGAATATCGTGGCGGCAATCTCATTTGGAAAAAAATCACATATAACGATCAATCTCCATCAGGCGATGGCAAGGTCAACAATGGATACGATACGCTCCACATCGCTGCCACGGCCAAGAATATTATTACCGTGGGCGCTGCAACGCAGACCGTGCTGGGTGGAGTTCGCGATCTAAGCCAATCCGAAGTGTCGTATTATTCTGCGTTTGGACCGACTGACGACGGACGCGTCAAACCCGATCTTGTGGCACAAGGCAACTCGCTGACCACCACATCATCAAACACCCATAAGGCGTACACTGTAGCCAGTGGCACCAGTTTGTCCTGCCCAAGTGCAAGCGGCTCAGCCATGCTCCTTGTGCAGTATTACGATCGTCTATTTAAAGATGAGGCGATGCGTGCGAGTACACTAAAGGGTTTGTTACTGCATACCGCCGATGATCTTTTGCAACCCGGACCTGATTACCAAACTGGCTGGGGACTGATTAATGTTAATACGGCAGCTCAATTGATTCGTTTACATGCCAATGCCGCTGAAGGGCACCACTTAATGGAATCTACCCTGGACTCCAAACAAGACGTAAGGACCTATCATATGGTCATAAAACATCCCCAAAAAATCACATTGACTCTCTGCTGGACAGATCCCGATGGCCAACCCACAGAGGACCATGACAATCGTCAACCTGCGTTGGTCCATGATCTGGATCTGCGTGTCTTGCTGGGCAAAAAAACCTACCTCCCATTCACACTCAATCCTCTGAGACCCGAACAGCAAGCCGTGCCAGGGGACAATGTCCTGGATAATGTAGAGCAAGTCATTATCGACCCTGCAGAACCTGGCACTTATGTGATAAGGGTAAGCAGCAAGTCCCTCCTTGTCACACCGGTACAATGGTATTCATTGATCTCTGATGCACCCCTGTTGAGTGAGATGTAGCCAACAGGGGACTCTGCTCAGCTTTCAGCAAATCACCAATCCCGATTTTCCTTTTGACGAATCTTCCATTTTCTCGTACCATACAGACCCTTCATTTTAACCCTTTAAATAGACTAAACCTATGAAAAAACTAGACATCGAGAAGATCAAGCCACTCATTGACATGGCCATTTCAGAAGACTTGGGCAGCGGGGATGTGACCAGTGAGCTGTTGTTTAAGGATGATGTGCAGGCTGAAGCACATTTCATCTCGCGTGAGGAAATCATTGTCTCCGGCATAGACATTGCTGAGACCATTTTGAAACGCTACGATGAACGTCTTTCCATTGAGATCCATGTCCATGATGCCAAGCCTGCCCATATTGGCCAGCGATTGGCCACGGTACGGGGCCCGTTGGTGCCTATGCTCAGTGCTGAGCGCGTGATACTCAACTTTCTACAGCGTTTATGCGGCATTTCTACAACCACCAAAAAATATGTCCAGGCCGTGAAGGGCACCAAAGCAAAGATCTATGACACCCGAAAGACCCTGCCAGGATGGCGGCTCCTTGAGAAATATGCAGTTCGCTGTGGTGGTGGATTCAATCATAGAATTGGCCTGTATGACGGGATTATGATCAAGGACAATCACTTTGTGGAATTCGGAGACTGCGTCCAGAAACATCTATCGCAGCTTATTCAAAAAGCGAGGGAGGTCAAGCACGTCAAATTTGTGGCCGTGGAAGTTGACCACGTGGATGATCAACTCAATCACGTGCTGGAAGTGCCGGGGGTTGACATTGTGTTGTTGGACAATATGGGACAGTGGCAATTGCAGCATGCCGTTAAAATGCGAAATAAAATCTGCGGCAACAACAAAAAGCCCTTACTGGAAGCCTCTGGCGGTATCACACTGGACAATATTGGTGTCGTAGCCAGCACCGGTATTGATCGTATTGCAGTGGGCGCCATCACCCATTCTGCCACGGCCGTTGACATTGCCCTGGACAGATAAAACCATGAATGCCCGGAATACGCTCGATCCTGACCTGCTCTCGCAGGGGTGCCATGGCTCAAAGATTGGAAACCAGGTACTGGTGTTTGACAGCACTTCCAGCACCAACGACATAGCTGCCGAATACAGCCGTAATGCTCAGAATCATGGTCTGGTCGTTTTTGCAGAACAGCAACAGCACGGCCGTGGTCGGTCCGGTCATACCTGGACCAGTTCTCGGGGCCAAAGCCTGTTGTGTTCAGTTGTGCTAATCCTCCCGGAACTCAAGGCAGAATGCCTTTCCCTGGCCAGTGCAGTGGCCGTGGCTGAAGCCATTGGGCCTGTGGCACGCATAAAATGGCCCAATGACATTTTGGTTAAGTCCCAAAAAGTCTGTGGCATCTTGTTAGAGTTGAGACAATGGCCCCAGCATCAAGCTTTCATCCTGGGGCTCGGTGTTAATTGCCATCAAGAACCCCAAGATTTTCCGGAAGACATCCAAGCCACGGCGACCAGCCTGGACATGGTTCTGAAAATACGGACAGACCGAACACGTCTGGCCCGCAGAATATTTTCAAGCCTGGATACGTGGCTAAAGCAGACCATGGAAAGTGGTGACAAAGTGGTGACTGCATGGGAAAAGTCCAGCATGCTTTTCGGCCAGCGGATTGGCATTCACTACAAGAACCGCGACTACTATGGTCATTGTATTGGCATTGATCCCCAACAGGGACTGATTTTGCAACTTGACAGAGGCCCTGTACGCCTGTTTGCGGCGGCACACTCTTCCATTATCAAGGTATGATTACTTGCCAATGCAGAACCTGGAAAAAATGTGATCCAGGACCTGTTCGTCAATGTGCTGTTCCACCTGACCAAGCGATTGGTACATCGCTCTTAACGTCATACAGGCCACATCATCGCTATGATGCGACAGCAATTCAACCACCTCGGTGACGGATTCGATGGCATGGCTTAAGACCTGCCGGTGACGTGCTGTCAGCAATATAACGTCTGGACTCTGGTGTGGCGTCTCCGATTCAAACAACGCCTTGCTCATCCTGTGAGTCAGCGCATCCAGATGTTGTTGTGTCAGTGCGGACACGGGCTGCATGGCGACATCAAACAGGATCTTGAGTTGGGCGACCTTGTCAGGCAGGGCATCTGACGTGACGGCATCTATCTTGGTTAAAAGTACAAGCACTGGACACGCAGGAATCAAGGCAAACACGGCCAGATCACTGGCCCAGTCAGATTGGGTGACATCCACACAAAACAGGACCAGGTGACAGTGCTTGAGTGATTCAACGGCCGCTTGCTGGGCAAGCCTATCCAGGAGTTGACCAGGCATTTGCAGCAGGCCAGCGCAGTCAAAGAGCACACAATCACCCTGAGCCAAGCCAAGCCTGTGCGCAAGCACATCGCGTGTGGTCTTATGCTCGCCCGAAACAATACTCCGATCCTGACCAAGCAGGGCATTAAACAAACTGCTTTTGCCAGCATTGGGCCTACCTGCAATACCAACGGACGGCAGGTGGACCAGGGTTTCATTCCGTTGGCTCTGATCTAGAAGCCGTTGCATGCGGACCAGAAGGGAGTGAGCACGGGTGTGTGCCTGATCACGCGTGACAAATTCAATGTCTTCTTCTGCAAAGTCCATGCCCGCTTCAAGGAGACTCATCAATTCAAGCAGATCGGCCAGAATGTTTTGAATCTTCTTTGAAAGACTGCCACTGAGCAATCGTTCTGCGGCTGCCAGTTGCAGGGCATTGGTACCGGAGATCACATCATTGACTGCTTCAGCTTGAGCCAGATCAATCTTGCCATTAAGGTACGCGCGTGCTGTGAACTCACCAGGGCCGGCTTGGCGAATCCCCAGATCCAATAAACGATCCATGAACGATTGGGTCAGTACAGGGGGCACATCCAGGTGAAATTCAAGAAGCGTCTGGCCCGTATAGGACCTGGGTGATAAAAACACGTACACTGTCGCAGCCACCCAAAGATCAGTTGCCACAGCCACGTGTGTCCGTACAAGACCATTATGAGGACGTTGTAGAAGATCTCGCACAAGGGGCTGACTCAGCGTTAAAGTCTCATCTCCAGTCACTCGAACAATGCTTCTGTAGGAGTCCTGGCCACTGGCCACTGCACACACGGTCTCTGAAAGATCAAACATGACTAAGCTCTCAGCTCTCAGCCATCAGCTGTCAGCCAAAACTTCAGCCTTCAACCTTGGGCCTTCAGCCTAGCCCCCTACTTAAACTGCTTGAACATGGGTTTGGGTTTCTTCTTTTTGACCTTGCCGCCGGTCTTGCTGGTAACAGACACGAGCCCCTTGTTTTCAAGGGATTCTTTTTCCTTGATATGTTTGCGCACCACATGTTGCTCCAGTACACCCAAGGCCGTACTGGTCATGATGTACAGATTGACACCAGAGGGGACCTTATACAGCATAATTGGGAACATAATAGGCATCATGATAGCCATCATCTTCTGTTGCTGTGCCATTTGTGGATTGGCACCCGCATTGGCCTGTGAAGGCATCAGTTTTTGCTGCAGATAAAAGGCCACGCCCATCAGAAGGGGCAGCAGGTTGAAGTACTCGCCAAGGAACGGAACATTGAAGCCGAAGAATGGGAAAAGCTGGTCCGGCACGGAGAGGTCAGTAATCCAGAAAGGCAGCAAACCCTGGCCACGCAGGTCAACGCTCGCGTTAATGGCACTCCACAGGGAAATCCACACAGGCATCTGAATCATCATCGGCAAAAAACCCATAATCGGTGAGGCACCTTGTTCCTTGTAGAGCAGCATCATCTGGCGATTCATTTCCGCCTTGTTGTTGGCATATTTCTTTTTGATCTCTTCAGCACGTGGCGCCAGTTTGCTCATCTTGTGCATAGAGATCTGGCTCTTCTTTGTCACGGGATGCAAAATCAACCGCATGACCAACACAAGAAGAATGATGACAATGCCATAATTGCCAATGACCGAGAACATAGCCTTCATCAGCCAAAGGATACCAAAGGCCATGGGATAGATCACACTCTGTGGGCAGCAGCAGCCCATAAAGCTAATCGTATGGACGAAGCCGAGATTGGTGTAGGTCTCATTCTTGTCAAAGAGGTTTTTGTCTTTGGGGCCAAGATAGACCTGCATGGCATAGGTTTTCTGGGCATTGGGTGCCAGAGAAACCATCGTGGTACTCAGATTGAGACCAATGGTTTCATCGCCATTAGGTTTCTTGACGCCGTCTGGATTAAAATAAAGGCCTGTATGTCCCCCAAGCCACTGCGTACTGTCCGTCTCAGAATCGGGCTGCGGCACCACAATCGCTGCAAAGTATTTGTTGATCGCAGCCACCCAGAGGAGAGAGGCTTCCGCATTCTCTGGGGCAAGCTTGCGTGCCTCAGCATCGGCTTTGTAGAGTGATTTGGGTGCTACACGGGAAAACTCACCATCGGGCTTCTTATACAGAGCCACGGTATTGCGCATGTCCTGCCTGAAGCCTTCTTGAGCCAGTCCCACAGGCCCACTCAGATTCATGGCGACCCTCTGGGTGTCAGACGTCTGATTGATGATCTCAATTTTGACCTCAAACAGATAGGTGTCGGGCGAAACTCTGTAGGTTTTGCGAACGAGCAGAGCTGTTTTATTATCCTCTGTCGTGATCGCGGCTTCGAATTGGACTGTTTGCGGACTGTTGGGTTCAGTGCTGGATTCGGTCAGTTTCCAGGCCAATTGGTCCAGCGAAAGCTTCTGATCATAGTTGTACAACAGAAGGGCCTGGCTGGCCAGAGACAGGACTTGTTGTTCCCCACCAACAGTCGCCGGCTTCAGAAAGGGTAGCGGTTGAGGGTCTTGGCGTGCTCGATCGTCCCACTCACTGAATGTGGCTGTTCTCAGAGCAGCCCCTGTCGAAGTAAGGTCGAGTTGATATTTAAATGGGGAGTTTTCATCCGAAGACCCCAATTGCACAGATTGAATCTTGCCTCCTATGGCATTAAGCCGAGTGAGCGGCGCGGCAGCTACCACAGTGGGGGAGGGCACCGCTTGAGCCGGTGATAACTCATCCGATGGCGTAGTGGTGGTGGTTTGTTGCAGCAGTGTCAAGGGCTGAAATAAACTCTCTTTTGCAGATACTTGATTGAGCGCATCAAATATCATCCAGCCACATATGCCAACAAAACCCAAACCCACCAATATCAACACTTTTTTCATAGGGATCACCGAGTAAAAGAAAATTCCGTTTTTATGCTAAATTTGAAACCACCTATCGTCCTTCTTGAAGACGCTCCGCATGAAATGCATCCAGTAGACCTGTGTCCAGGATCTTCTTCATGGTGGTTTTGTAATCGTATTCAAGACGCACGAAATGGACCTTTTCGTCCATGACAAATGCATAACTTGCGCGATTGTCACGATCGCGGGGTTGCCCCACAGATCCGATATTCACAATAGCCTTTTCGTCTGCAACGATAGGGTACACACCCCCCAACTCGTCAGGCAGGTAGAAATCGGGTTCGTCCAGGAACACGCCGGGCATATGCGTATGCCCCACAAAGCAAAGGTGCTCAATCTTGTCGAACAGGGTCTTTACCTTGGCCGGATTTGTATACACGTCATCCGGGAAAATGTATTCATTAATCGGCCGCCTGGGCGAGGCATGCACAAAATCAATGGTGGCCTCACTTGAAGCCAGTGGCATTTTAATGGTATGTCGCATGGGCAAATGCCCTAGAAAGTCCCATCGCTTGTTATTCTGCTTGGAATCTTCACGCGTCTCTAAAATGTTTCTCGTCCAAAAGCTGGCCTGTTCCGCCCCGAAATTGAAATTTGTGGGTTCGTACAGGGTGGCATAATCGTGATTGCCCAGGACACACCACTTGGTGGTCTTGATGATTAAATCAAGGCACTCAATGGGATTAGGCCCATAGCCGACCACATCGCCAAGACAGTAAATCGTGTCAATGCCACGTTTTTTTATGTCATCAAGCACCGTGGTCAGGGCTTCCAAATTCGAATGGATGTCGCTGACTATTGCAAACTTCATAGATTTAGATATTCAATAGAATAATGAGGTCAATTTCATGTTTATACAAAGTTCCTAGTAAATAGCAGAAAAACAACGCTTTTTCCAGGATAATTCCAAATGCTGACAAAATGTGGGGCCAAACCAACTATGTGGGTTTGTTCAGAAAACCAATGGTCGATTCCATGATTCGCACATGTAGGGAGCTGGGGCTGTTGTTTTCAGCGTTTTGTCGCTTCAGGTCTTCCAGATTGGCGCGGCAGTAGTGGCAGCCCAGGGTATTAAGGTGGAAATTGACATAATCGTGCCAGTCCTTGTCCAAGGTCTCTAACAGGAAGGCGCCCACTGTGCTTCTTTTAGGACAACTCAATCGACTGCTTTGCCAGATGTCAGTCAGCATGGATTCAAACATCAGGCTGTCTGAGTCAATCGGAACAGGGGTTTGATCCGTATGAGAGCGAATTTGTTTGATGCAACGATGTTTGAGTACGCCCACACGGTTAGCTGTTATGCCCAGCAACTGAGCCGTATCTGAATTGGACAGATGGCCATAAAAAACGGCCTCCACCACCTTAAGCTCAACCAGACTCAGCTGTTTCTTGTATCCATTGACAAGATCATACAGAGCCTGTTCCAAGATGGCATGCTGACGATCAGTTTGCTCCTCATTTCTCGCATACCAGCTTACAGCCGGGCTATTGGCTTCAAAACAATCCAAGGCATCTGAGGGGCCTTCTTCTGGTGCATGGCTGTTGTATACATCCTGAATCAGGCAAATGTGACGAGCGGCCTTGCGTCGGTAACTGTCAATGATTTTACGGCGCAATAGAGTGAAGAGAAACGTCTCCAGGTTACAATCACCGCGAAACTTGGGCAAGGCACGCAAAAAGGCAATAAAGGTCTCCTGTACGATATCATCGCAATCATGTTTTTGCCCCAATCGAGCTCTGGCAAATGATTCGAGACGGCCCTGATATCGATCAATCAGTTGAGACCAGGCCTGTTCCTCACCCAGACGAATTTGCTCCAACAATACCTGCTCTGCTTGTGACACATTAGCCATAATAGCCCTGTTTCCTAGACCAATAACAAGACCACCACGATTCCCACAATAGTGATCAGTGCGAAAACCCGCAATGACCAGACATAATACCCTTTGGTGGCGGCATTAAGGAAAATATACAGGATTAGCACGATCAAAGCAAGGGCTGCCAGAGAGGATAGATCCCTGGCCCAGGACTTGTGTTGGCGTTGAATTTGGCGAGTTTTCTGGTGTAGCAGGTTCTGCATCCTCTGGGGATCGAGATGCAGCAGCACGGCATGGCGCCATACCCTCGTTGTGCTGGTTCGGAGACTCTGTGAAAACTGATCTGCCACAAGGAGGTTCGCCAAAAGGTCTTGTGGTGTGAGAGTGATCTCTTGATCCAGAACCGTGTAGTCCTGGTTCGACTTACGCAACAGATCTTGCACCATGGTCACAGCTTGGCTCATGGCCTGATCCTGGGCCTCTGTCTCATCCGTGCAACTGCTGTTGGAACGTGCCACCATGAGAGAAGATGTGCTCTGATTTCGCAACTCAGCGAGGGTATTCACCCAGTTTTTACGCCGAAACTCTGCGGTGCGTATCACGGGGCTCGACGCATTATTTTCAATACGAACTCGAATCGTGCCCGTGCCGTTATTAATGGGCAAACCATTCACCACAGATGTGGTCCTATTGTCCTCCTTGGGAATATCCAGGACACATTCAATGGTATTTGAATCTGACGGACGCCAATCAGGCATGGCCATCTCAGTTCGCACATCTGTCAGGTTCAGTTGCATGCGCACCACATCAGAAAATGCATTGAGTGTTCTGCTGTCCATGGCATTACGCCCATAGATCACCCAGGGAGTCGACGGCTTGGTATCCTTGGATTCTTTTACCACCAAGTGTGCCAGGTACTCTGCAGCATCCGCCATGGTGGCATAATGATCCGCTTCAAAATAATCATCAATGGCATCGCTCCAGATGGCAGACTGCTCCTGAACCTGCTCCAGAATCTCGGGGTTGCGATCATATAATAGTGATATATTCTCGGATCTGTGCCATACCGTAACAACTAAGAGAGGTATGCCAAGTATAATCACAGGAATCAGAATCAGGCCTTTTTTCCCCACGCGTTTGAAAAAGAACACTGCCAACATCACTATGAAGACAATTATTATCAATTTAAAACCGGGCATAATACGTATCCTTAAACGGTTTGCGTTTCAATAGAATGAATTTGCTTTTTCTGACGTTTCTGGGGCCAGGCCATGGTGATCACAGACACGACAGTCAGACTCGCCCCCAAGATTGCCATGTCTATATCTACATGGTCTACGAGATAACCCACAGCACGCCCCGTCTCCTTGTTGTCCAGTATTTGTCTGAACTCATCTCTCCGCTCTTGTTGATACGAGGGTAATGAATATGTGCTCGGGGCTTTAAAATAATAGGTTGGGATCATCTCTGAGAAGACAAAAAGCCCAACCACCAGAGCAGTCACCCCTACGATGGCTCGAATGATGTGAAAGGCACCGGCTTTTCGTCGTCCTGTGATGATCAAGGCCAAACTTGTCAGGCACACCAAAACACACAATGTAATCCCCAGACTTTCTACCAGATTGGGCCATTCAGCATAGCCGAAAAAATCCTGCAGTTCTTTTCCTATCTCCGGATCAGGAAAACCAGCACTCACAAACCAGGGAATATGGAAAGCAAAAAACAGGCCCCCAATAGTTGCTGCAAACAATAGTACGAAACCCAAGCCTGACAGGAGACGCCCAATGGGGTTAAATTCCTCAACGGCCTGCCATACGTATGATGATCCATGTAATGAAGGCGTTGGCGAAGATGCATTCTGAACTCCAGAGTCTGCTTCAGGCATGGGCGGAGGCGACACTCTGTTTGGAGCCGGGTCAGAAGCTGTGTTGACCGGTCTGGGCGAAGGAGAAACAGGTCTTGAATTGGCGCCTGGATTCCAGTCGAAAATAAATCGGCCCTGGGCGTCCCGAAAACCGCCAGATAGAATCAGGATAAAATCAATAAATTGTCCAATGCCAAACAGACCGGCCGTGAAAAGCCACAGGAGTCCCGTTTTGATCTTGCCAGCATAAAATCTTTGACAGCCTGCTATGGGGAGCAAACAGAACAGCAAGGCAGCCAATCGACTCTTAGGAGACAATGTACTGCCCCCTCGACTGGCTGACAAATCTTCAACTGGTGTGAGTCCTGTGATTTCCTCGACCAGACGTGAAGGGGTAAACAGGACCACGAGAAACAGAATGGCAGGGAAGATAATAAAAAACAGAGCGAATGCCTGCTCGTCATTGCCCAGATGGCTATTGCCCATAAAGCAGGAGGCTATGATCACAATGATGAGCAGGAATAATTGTACCGCAGGTTTGACTAAGAATCGATACCAGCTTTTAAAGGTTGATTTACACGACCAGCATAGGCAATTGAAAAAGGCGACCAATCCTCCAAAGCCAAAACAAAGACAAGCGGTTTGTTCGTCTTGACCCAGACGCATGGCCCCCAATGAAATAAAGGAAAAGAGGCTGATACCCAGTGTCAAAAATACGCCAAGCAAAAACGCCCCTCTAAGCCATGATGGCACCCTTTGTCTGCCTGCCAACGGCGATTGGGCATTTTTCCCCTGCGATTCTGTGGCTGGAGTGGCAATCTGCGACACCCGAGAACGTTCATGGCGTCGATCCACAAAGCTGTGCCAACATGTATGCCATTCTTTCTGAATCCTGTTGTGTGTTTTGCCCTGTTTATCTGTGGCTGCGGCGGCCACAGCAGGTCCCAAAGGGCTGATGATTTGGATACCCAGGATAGTGCCAATAATAATCCCTGCACTGGCAATTGGATTGCCGCCAAAGAAGCCTGCCAAAAAGAATCCTATCAGTCCAGAGCCGATAGCAGTGCCCCATATAACGCGTTCCTTCCGATTTGATTTTGTGAGCTTCCACCAATCTACGAGACATAATGCAATGGCTGGAATAATAAGGCTTTGTGCATGATTTCGAAAAAAGCCACCCGACAAAAGAACACCTATAAAGATCCCCAAACCACCGGCAAACCAATTCCGCCATTGGCCTGGTTCGGCGTCCCTGATAAAATGCCAACGCATCAATGAAATACCCGCAATGGCGCCCAGAATCATGATGAACGATCCCATGCCAGCGGCGTCATTGGTCAATGCACCGACGCCTGTTGACATGACAGCCACAGTAATAATCGCCAGGATATATCGTTGCACGCGCCCAATGCTGTCCTGGATTTGCTGCGAAGATTTGCCTTTGGTGCCCGAACTTGCCTGGGCGATTTTTTCGGCCAGACGATCGCCTGCTTCACCTATTCGCCGCCCAATGTTTTCGCCCAATGAAGACAGATTCTCGCCTGCGCAGGCCGGATTCGGTGGGGGCGTCTTGGCTTTCTTTTCTTGAGCATGGGCAGCCTGAGCTTTTTGTGCGACATGATCGGCAATGACAGACAGACTTTCCGGGGAGAATTGAGAGACGCTATGTCTCACATGTTCGGTGCCAAATACATCTTCGACCATCTCCTGAACCGTTTTGTAGCGGTCTTTGGGATCTTTGGCCAGGGCCTTTTTTATGACTCGCGCAAAGGTTGAGTCAATGTTGCTAAGATCAGGTTCCTGCGACAGGTGTTTCATCAACACTTCAGTGGGGCTGGCGCCGAAGAAGGGCACATCGCCTGTCAGCATTTCATAGAGCAAAATGCCCATGGCGTAGATGTCGATGCTGAGGTCATATTTACCTTCCCCGATTTCGGGGGCCATGTAATGTACGGTGCCCACTGTGATCGTTTGACCGCTATGCCGTGAGGCAGTGATGGCTTTTGTCAGGCCATAATCGTTTATCTTGACATAGCCATTTTCATAGAAGATATTGCTGGGCTTGAGATCCCTGTGTACGATACCACACTCGTGAAGATGAGACAGCCCCTTGGCAATCTCTCTCAGGAAGAAGGCTGACTTTTGCGTGCCAAGGCCGCCAGGGGATTCATTGAGAAGGTCCCGAAGAGACATGCCAGACACATATTCCATAATGACAAATGGACTGCCCTGAGCATTATGCTTGACGTCAAAAATAGTCACCAGATGAGGGCTCTTGAGATTCATGCACTGTTTTATGCCACGAAGCTCAATCTGCTCATGGTTTTGCACGGTTTTGAGTGCCACCTGGCGTCCGCTATCGCTGATCGCATAATAGACCTCGCCAAACCCACCCCGTCCGGCTGCCCGTTGGATGGTATACCCCTCCAACGGCTTGTCTCCATATTTATATCTATATTCGTGCATGGTCTTCTCTTCCTTCTCTCTCAAACCTTACAGTTAGGCCTTGGCATCCGTGATCACCAAAGTCAAGCCATCCACAGTGATCGATGTGTTTAAGGGTAACGCATCCATTGCCTTCACTGATTTGTGGTTCACCATTAATTGGCTGGCATTCTTTACCGTTAATTGACCTTGGTTAAGCATCAATGCAAGGGTGTGATCCAGGCGGTCGGATCGAATATGATTGTTACACCCTGGACCAATCAAGATTTCTCGATCTATAAGGATGCAATAATTGATGTCAGGGCGAGACATACGCGTACCAGACAACACCAGCGTGGCCGAAGTACTGGCCGCATTGGGCAAGTTGAATTTCAAGCGACACTTGTCGGACAATTGAATACGATCACCATCAGTCAGACATTTCTGCATCACTGTCGCACCGTTAATTTGCACAGGCCCGGTACTACGAATCAAGTAGTCCCCATCCTCACGCATCAGATCAACAGAGGGGACATGCGGCTGAGTCATCAAAGGCAAATCCGGAGGCGTGGATGAACTGATCGGGCCCACACAAACCGAGTTTTGTGACATCACATAAAAGCTGCCCACGCCATCGATTTGAAGCACAAACGTGCCTAAAATGGGTCGATGATCGGGCAATTTAACTGGCTTTGGAAAATCCATCGGAGTTTTATGAGAAAGTGGTGTTTTTTTTGTGGGCTCGGGACAGGGCGTGCTGGGCTCAAATACGATTAAACTCAGTGGCCCAGTGCGTAAGTCATCCAGGGCCTGCTGAGCTTCATGAGCGTGCTGCACAGCGGTTTTTAACCAGCTGGCTTTTGGCAGAATCAACCTGAGTTTTCTCAGTATCTCGCCCGCCTCGATCACCTGTCCAGCCTGCATTGAAGCGGCCGCTTGTTTGCAAAAAGAGACGGCCTGATTCAAGGCTTGTATCTGGCTACCTGCATCTGGCAGCACGCCGATTCGCACAAGTAAATCATCTGCCAAATCCACCCGACCTTCATTCAAGTGTTCTTCAACGGCCGCAATGATTTGCTGTTTAACCTGGGTCAATAAAGCCCCCAGTTCAGCATGATTCAAAGCACAATGTATCACAGGCGTGACAATAGCCAGGGCGCTCTCGAGATCCTTCTGATCCAGGGCAATTTGGGCTTTGGAAACTAATGAATCGATTTCCAAACGCTTGGCCGTGGCCTGATCTTTGAGTAGTTCAGCCTGCACATAATGGCTGTCAGTTTTCTCAAGAATCTTTTCGCCCACCGACAATCGACCTTGGTCCAGTTGTCGTTGAGCCATGGCCACATGAGCCTGACGTTTTTCGCTTTGTTCTTGCCGCGACTGGATGGCCGCGCATGCCGCTTTTCTGAGGGTTGCCACAAGATCCAAATTGCCACTCAGCTTATCGGCTTTGTGACAGTCAGCCAGGGCTTCTTGAAGTCTATCAGCCGCTAAATGGGCTTGGCCCCGTTCTCCCAGCGCCCTGGCCAGCTTCCCAACCAAGATCTGGCCACGACGGTGTTGCTTTACTGACTCTGTTTGAAGCAAATTAAAGGCTTCGTCCAGACGTCCGTCGTTTAAGGCCAGATCAGCTTGTTTTAGTTTCAGAATCAACACGGGCTTACCTCGTATGTTGCTTTTTGTTCAGCAGTTAGTGCCATTCCATGGTAACACGAGATGTCACGTTTTACAATCAAGTCTTACAGAGAGTCGCCGGTCGTGACTTCAGCCAGGGCCAGTTCTTCTGAGGAAGTCTCTACTGGATTGAAGTGCTCATCGATTTGAGCCAGCAAATCCTTTTCCTGAATGACATCCACTGGGATGGTTTGAACAAATCGGCTTTCGTGGGCCAGAACACGTTCAGCCACGTCCAGACGTTTGTTAATCTGGCGGATGAGCTTTTCGGCCTGGGCCAACTTGCTACTGTCCAACTTGAGATGTGTTGATCCAACTGCTTGAGCTTTGGCGACACGGAAACGGCCTTCCAATGTGCTGACTTTATCTGTTAAAAGTCGTTTTTGTGATTTGGTCTTTTCAAGCAGGGCCATTGCAGCATTCAGAGAGTTTTCGCGGGTTGACAACAGGCGTACTTTACTGTCCATCACCAATTCGGCCTCTTTGTACCGCTCAAATCTTGCCACCAGATCTGCTTTAACATCTCTGCGTGAAAACTCACGTGCTCCAAACTGGTAGCTCACTTGTTTGGCTTCCAAGGCATTTTTGAGTGTCTGGATACGATTCGATTCAGATATCAGCATTTGTTGGCTGGTGTCCAGTTCTCCCTTGAGTGCTGCCACCTCAACTTCTTCCTGAGCAATCAGCCTGATCTGGGCGTGCATTTCAGGGATAATGTCTTGCAGGAGATCCCCGGCTCGTTTGAGTTCAAATTCGATGGGCACTGCATCTTTGACGGCTAATTGCACAGAATTGGCCGAACATTTGACATAGCTGATCACATCTGCGCCAAACACCAGACTGCCAACAAGAGCACCACATACAACAACAATAAGTGTGATTTTAATAAGTTTTCCTAACATTGCCTGTCTCCTTAACGATTGAAACAACAACAAAACATTCATTTCTAAGCTGTTTTTCAGCTACATAAGGGTAGACGCAGGCAGAAATGAGTCATTTCATAAAAAAACGAAGTTTTGCCACATGTGAGGATGGAACCAAAGAACACGCGTCATTCAGAGGAGCCTAATTGGCGGGGTAGGCAAAAAAGAAACGCTCATTGACCCGTGTCACGAAGATACAGATCAATGAGCTTCAAGGTAGTCTGCCAACCATAATATCGCCCAGAATCAAAAATATATATAGAGAATAACGACTCATATTATCCAAGAAAAAACCGCAACTATAGCGAGGCAAAACCTCACGCTTACCCTAATTACTGAAAGCATATTGGTATCTACGTAGTACAGAGCAAAATCTCATCAATCAAGCTGCTTAACGTGATCACACCAAGCGGTTGTTCTGATAGCTCGGTCTTCGCCACCAATGCGATATGACTGTTATTGGTTTGCATTTGTGTTACAGCTTCAATAACTGGTGTGTCCAGAGGCAGCACAGTCACCGGTTGTACAAACTCATGCATTGCTCCTCCCTGGTTGCCGTTCATGAGAACATCATAGATGTAGACAAAACCAATGCACCGATTGGAGGATGGCTCCATCACCAAATAATGAGATTTTTCAGACCTGTTCAAACACCCCCAAAGCGTCTCAAGAGAGGTCTGGACGCTCAATGTGTCTTCTTCTGAAAATGGGGTCATGACCGAACGCACGCGAATAGGGGGGTTGCCAATTATGCGACCAATGATATCCGTTTGAACATGTGTGAGCAGGCCTTCATCATGTGTATCGCGAATAATGGCTTCCATCCTATGGCGTTGCGAAGCTGAACTTGTTGATTTTGCGGAAGATTCGAGGCCTGTGAATCGGGCCATTAGATAGGACAGTTTTCTCAGTAAAGGGACAATACCGCAGTATGTGAAACAGGTGTGAAACAGGTACAGAATATTGGCAACCAAAGGCATGAGCACATCGGCACGATAATAGAACACATTCTTTGGGATTAATTCAGAGAAAATGAACAAAATGGGCGCAGAAATGACGGTAGTCAAAAGCTCGGCAGTATGCGCAGTTTGTTCATAGTTTAGAAAAGCACGGGTCACAACGCTGGTCGCAAGATACTGCGTGATGTTGGTGCCGATAAGCATAGAAAAAAGTAGCGCTGTTCGATCATGCATAAGGCGAGCCATGGCCTTATAGGGCAAATGCCCGGCTTGAAGTCCCAGGCGTATCCGAAGCGGACTAATCTGGTACAGGCCGGTTTCTGAACCCGAAAACAAAGCTGCCAAGGTGGCCGCACCAAAAAATGTTGCCAATACATAAAAAATAGAACTGATCATTGCGTATCGAGCCTATTAAATGACAATCGCAAGGTTCTGATCCGATGCTTGTGCATGGATTCTACAGTAAAGGTCAAACTGTGGATCGTGATTTGATCTCCGCATGTGGGAATTTTTCCGAGCATGGAGGTTACCATGCCGCCCAATGTGGACAGTTGGGTCTCTGACAATTCAATACCAAACAGATCTGCCCAGTCATGAACGGAATAACTTCCTGCTAACCTGTATTCAAACGGCCCAACCTGCTCAATCGTATCAGTCTGGGTCTCAGAATCCGTCAGTCCGAGCACCTGTTCAGCAATGTCAGTTAAACGTACTGTCCCTGCAATGCCCCCGTACTCATCAACCACCATGGCAAAATCCGAATGACTTCTATGAAAAAACTGAAGCAATGATTCAACCGTTTTTTGCTCCGGCACGAAATGTACCTTTTGGACAAGTCGATCCAAAGAAACGTCTGGTTTCAGCAGCAGTTGACGTATTTGAACCCGACCCACCACATTATCCATAGTCTGTACAAAAACAGGCAATTCATGCAAGTGGCTTTTCCGCATCAGCATACGGGCCGTCTCGGACGTGTCCTGGACTGAACAGGCCACCATGTCAACGCGCGGGGTCATAATATGACGGACCTTGAGATATCCCATTTCGACCACCTCAGCAAGAAGACGATTTTCATCAGCGCTGATCGCACCTTGCTTTCGACTGGCTTCAATGAGTGACTTGAATTGACTTGTGGTGACGGCCTTGGGATGCCTGGATGTACCGATCACGATTCTCAAATAGGGTTCAAGAATACAGGAATCAATAACAAATTGCAGAGGTGAAAACAGCCGTACACAAAAATAAGCTGGCAACACAGCCACTACGCATATGGCGTGGGCATTGTTATAGGCCAGAGACTTGGGGACGATTTCCCCCATAAGAATCAGCGCAAAAAGACTTGCCACGGCACAAACGCCAGAAAGAACCATATACCCTTCGATTTTGAATTGAATGACCAACGTGCTGCTGACTGCAAAGTACAACACATTGACAATCGTATTACCAAAGAGAAGACAATTAAGGAGCAAAGCAGGCCGTTTGAGCAAACCAAAAACCAGGACATGAAGTTTCTTTGAAGACTCTTGAAAAAACCTGGTTTGGTGACGTGACAAATTGAAGAAGGCCGTTTCAGACCCTGAAAAGAAGGCGGAAGCCAATAATAGTACCAGGAGCACAGACAACGGAACCAGACTCTGAGACACCAACACGATCATATTAAGAGGGACTCGCAATGGGCGATTTGGGCAAGCTTATCTTGAATGTGGTGCCTTCATTCTGCTTGGTTTTGACAACTATGCTGCCGTGGTGCTTGTCGATGATCAGCCTGCAAAAGGCCAGACCTAATCCTGTGCCAAAACATTCTTCTGCAGATTCCGAGGAATCCTTGGTGCTGTAAAAGGCTTCAAAAATCGTCTTCATTGCTTCAGGTGCAATGCCATCGCCTGTGTCAGCTACCTCGATAATGGTACTGTCCTCTTCGTGATACCCTTTCAGGGACAGGGTGCCACCACGAGCGAGCATAGCTTCTCTGGCATTCAGCGATAAATTCATAAGCACCTGCTGAATTTGAACTGCCACGACATGGACTTCAAGGTCTTCAGGAATGTCGATTACCATTTGGATACGGTCCTTGCTGAAATCACGGCACAGGCATGTGAAGACATCTTCAATGAGTCCGGCCAATAGCACGGTTTCCTTTTTCTGCGTATCACCATTAGCCAGGGCCAGCATGCTGCCCATGACCTTGGTGGCTCGCTGGCAATTTAGCGAAGCTTTCTCTAATGCCTTTTTAACCAATGCTTTGTCATCAAAATGCTTCAGGGCCAACTCGGCGTAACTTCCAAAGGGGGTGAGGATATTATTAATCTCGTGAGCGATCATACAACTGGCGGATCCGATATTGGCCAGAGGTTGAATGCGACATAATTGAGATTGGAGGGCCTGGTTTTCCCGGTCATGGTCTTTAACACGTTTATGCAGTGAAAGACGCTTCTGAATAACACTTGCCAATGGTCACCTCACAGTATAAAATCCAACTCAATGCTGCGGTTTCGACTTATAATAGCAGCCATTTTATTGTTCTATCGACCATGCCAGAGTCAATACTTGAATTATCTCGCGCAATAAAAACGACCAAAGTGGGGCGCTATGAATCAACAGAAAATCCTCGAAGAATTGGTCAGCATTTTGGAAACGAACGGCATCCAGGTCCGTGATGAGCCTTTGTCAGGTCAGCGGGGGGGACTTTGTACTGTGCGGGGGCGTTCTATTATGTTCTTGGACTCAGACACAGGCGCTCAAGACAATTCAGATGCATGCGCAGAAGCGGTCGGGCAGGCAATAAACATTGAGGAACTCTATATAAAACCTCAAGTACGCCAGTATATTGAAGCCCATTGTGACTCTTCAGACTGAAGCAAGGTTTTGCCTGCCCCCAACATTCCTATTGCCAAATCACACAATTTCGCGTATACCTTGGACTCATAAATGCCCACAATGCGGTTTTTTGGAAGAAAAAATGGTTGATCAACAGGTTGCTTCAGAAAATATCAAAATACCCGTGATCCTTATCGTGGATGACAATATTCAGAACCTCGAATTGCTTCAGGCTTACCTCGAAGACATCGAGTGCAGGACAATTGCAGCCTACGATGGCCCCGAAGCACTGGACATGGTAGCACGGCATCAGCCCGATTTGCTCCTACTGGACATCATGATGCCAAAAATGAGCGGGTTTGAAGTATGCAAGCGACTTAAGAATGACCCAAAGACCTGTGCTATCCCCGTTATTATGGTCACTGCCCTGAATGAGTTTGGAGATATCGAACGAGGCATTGACTCTGGTACGGATGATTTTGTGAGCAAACCCGTCAACAAACTTGAACTTTTGGCCCGTGTACGTACGATGCTCAAACTCAAACACCTCAGCGACAAACTTGAACGCACACTGGCCTATCTCAGTGAAATCGAGAATGCAGCTCAGCACTGATTTGATACCGTTTGAGCCCTCCGATAACCCGTCCGTACAACCTCACTGACTGCTACAAAGCAACCTTTTCCAAAGGCGATATTGGAAAAGGTTACATTCAAGCCTCGAAAACCTTGACACCCCATTAATTCCCTGTCGTGATTCGCCGATACCCAAACAGCAGTCACTAATATGTTCAAATGACTGCGATCTGGCTTCGGAGAAAAATAAACACATCGAACGAATAGGGTGATGAATAGCTTATGAATCAGGTACTGCAAGTATTTGGCAGGGGGGTATCCCTTGATGTAGCAGACATGGTCACGCAATGGCTCGAAAATAGCCAAATTGCCACAGATCAAGAAAGGGACATTGAACCTGATCTTCGACAATGTGTCACTTGCCTGGCAGAGAAACAATTTGGTCGCTTGGAAGAGCCTTTGCGTCTTTATCTTTTTACCCATCCCAAATGTGTTTACGGGCACATGATCAATGCTGCCTGTCATCTGTACCAGGGCGATGTCACATTGGCACTGGATGCTTTCAAGGAAATTTACCAACTGCAACCTGCCAACACCCTGGCAGCCTACGGCCTGGGGCATTGTTACGAACGGTTGTCTCAGGATCAAGAAGCTGCTCAGTATTACCAGGACTGTCTTAAATACAGCCAGCACCTTGAATTACCACTGCAACGACTGGCAGCCATATATGCCAGACAGGGGCGTTTTGAATCGGCCATTGAGCAATACACGCTGCTTAGGCAATTACATCCGGAAGATCTGTCCGTTCAAAACATATTGGGCTACCTCTCTATAGCCGCATGCGACTATCAGCATGCCGAAGAGGTGTTCAACACCGCGATCCTCATGCTCCCCGATGGCACATCATTCAATGATCCTGTTTTATATCAAAAGATTGCGGAAGAGGATTATACAGAAGCCATTGATTATATTGATGAAAAATTGGATGACACACCTGGCATGCCAGAACTCTGGTCCAAGAAGGGTGATCTGCTGGCAAGGCTTGGCGCCACATCAGAGGCAATCGCCGCGTACAAACAAGCCATGCAAAGCAGTCCCATCTGCCTGGATGCCGCCATAAAACTGGGTACCCTGTATGCTAGATCTGACCAGCTTTTACCGGCCATGGATGTGTATTTAAGAGCCATGGACATCAATGAGCAATTGCTCGATTCATACTTGGGCATAGCCGCCTGTCGAAAGATGAAACAGGATCAATCCGGTGCCTTGCAAGCCATGGAATCGGCCGCCATGATCTGGCCCAACAGTACATTACTCTTTACTGAAATCGCCAAAATCATGTCCACCGTGGTGTATTCTGAGCATTGTCACAACGGTATACTGGATCTTGAACCGAATGAAAGTATGGTATTTGATGCACTAAACTGCCAAATCGCAGCACAGCCGAACAATCCAATTTCATACTTCCACAGGGGGCTGTTGGAGGTTTCCACACAAAGTCCGGATAAAGCGCTTCTTTCATTTGAAAAAGCCACATCCCTCAACGAATCATACTGGCGAGCCCGTGCCAAAAGCGTGCTCTGTTTGTTCAACATGGGCAAGCACGAGGATGCTTTAAGAGAGCTAACCTGCGGCATACACCCCAATAAGGAAACCTTGGCACTCAACTATCAAAC
>Ga0307990_1000280_pt1 | contig 48610 bp, 40 predicted proteins | sample EllFjometagen129_FD_203168 | JGI IMG/M metagenome (GOLD analysis project Ga0307990, IMG submission 203168) | Marine microbial communities from Ellis Fjord, Antarctic Ocean - #129 | ecosystem: Environmental > Aquatic > Marine > Unclassified | place: Southern Ocean | collected 2014-10-08
TGATGTGGTAGGCTTCGTCGCCTTTGAACTCGGCGATCTTTTTTTCGAGTTCTTTTTTGATCCGGTAAGCCAGATCTTTGCTGGAGATCGGGATGTAGATGGCCAGGGCGCGGCCGTCTTCGGAGACCAGGGTGCCGTTTAAAAGCGGGTTGGCCTGGGCCAGACGGCGTATTTCTGCCGCCTTCTCGCGGGTGATTGGTGCCTCCTGCATGAGCCATGAGAATTTAACCGCACCCGGGCCGGCCTGTTCAATACTGTCAACCGTGCCGGGGGCTATCAGGTTGCGTTTGATAACGCCGATCTGCTGCTTGGGGTTTTGCGGATCCGGCCAAGTGAGGGTACGGATAAAAGTTGTAAGCTCGGCAACTTTTGCCAGGGTTTGTGGGTTGAAAACCCCGGCTTCATCTTTTTCATTAACAATGCCTAAAACGACAACGTCGTTCAGGTCGAAATCGTGTTTCACCTGATGGTGAAAAATCCGCACTGTCTCATTTTCGCTGAGCATATTTTCGGGGTCGGTATCAACCTTGACTAAAGAGATCAATGAGGCCAATAGTAGGGTAATAATGACCATGGTTATGGTCACTGTACGGGGCTTGCGGATAGCACTGTTAACAAGTTTTAAGCCGATATTCATCTCTTTCTGTAACCTCTTTTTTAACATATCATTCAGATATGATTTGCGCAACCGGGTATCTGTTACAATAGTTATTGATATATATTGATAATCTGTTGTAAAATAGTATATCTCTCTCTATTTTGTCAAGTTTTATTGTTGCTGTAAGCTGTAAAAATGAAATTAGCACTCGCTTTATGGAAAGCTTCAAAGTTGCCCTCTTTCGCTTGACAGGTAAAAGGTGTTAATGCTACTGTCTGTATTAAATTTGGTTTGTTTAGGTGTTTCTGAAGATTATTTATCGCTTACATTGATAGCTTTTCAGAGAGGGGTAATGTGAAGATAACCCAGCGCTGTAATTATGACGTGGTGATTATGGGAGCCGGTTTAACCGGTATGACTGCGGCCGTTAAGATGGCCGAAGATAACCCCCATCTCAAGGTAGCGATAATCAGTAAGGTGCATCTGGTGCGTTCTCATTCCGGTGCGGCCCAGGGCGGTATTAATGCGGCTGTAGATCGCGAGGACAGTTGGCAGGAGCACTATTACGAAACTCTTAAAGGGGGCTGGTTCTTAGGCGACCAGGATGCCGTAAAGTTGCTCTGCGAAGCGGCCCCGGCCTCGATTTATGAACTTGACCGTTGGGGCGCTTCTTTTAACCGGGATGCGGGCGGTCACTATGCCCAGCGCCCGTTCGGGGGGCAGTGCCGGAACCGGATCTGCTATGTCCAGGACATTACCGGCCACGCCCTTTTGACGACCTTGTTTGAGCAGACCATCGCCAAGGGTATAGAAATATTTTGGGAATGGTTTGTTTTTGCCAGATATTTTCCGGGTCGGCGAGTGAGAGTGTAATGGAGCTCAGAAATGCGATGGAACAGACCATGGTTCACGGTCTTGGCATCAAGCGCGATCGGGCCGGGATGGAGCAGGGTCTTGCCGAAATTTCGAGTTTGCGGGAACGTTTCGCCGGAGTCCGGGTGGCCAATCAAAAACTGGTTTTCAACGTTGAACTCTATCGGGCCCTGGAACTGAAGTGTATGCTCGATCTGGCTTATACCTGTGCTCTGGCCAGTTATCGTCGGGAAGAGTCGCGGGGCAGTCATTTCCATATTGATTATCCGGCTATGGATAATCAACGCTTCCTTAAACACAGTCTTGTGAGCCTGCAGGCTGACGGTAGTGTCGTTCTCGAATATCTTGATGTCAGGCTAGTCGACACGGAGCCTTTAGCTGAAATAACCTATTAAGCGGAGAAGATTATGGACGCACAGTTTGATATCTACCGCAAAAAACCGGAAGTGCAAGAGAGTTATCGCCAAACTTTTACGGTGACTCTTAAACCGGGGATGACCCTGCTCGAAGTTTTTCACTATATCCATGAGCATCTCGATACGACTTTCACATATCGTTACAGTTGTCGCGGGGCGATCTGCGGCTCCTGCGCGGTGCGCATCAACGGCGTGGCCGGGCTTGCCTGTAAAACCCAGGTAGAGGAACTGGCTACCAATGGGGTGATCGTCGTTGATCCGCTTGGCAATTTCCAGCCGATTCGCGATCTGGTGGTCGATCTCGAACCCTTTTGGCAGGCCTATCGCGAGATTATCCCCTATATCAAGCGAGAGAAAGAGGAGCACAATGAGGTTTTTGCTTCCGGCCTCGATGCGCAGCATCTGGATCAGATGATTCGCGCTATAACCTGTATCAAGTGCGGCGCCTGTTTTTCCGATTGTGATAAAAGAGCCCAAACTGAAAGTTTTGTCGGCCCGGCCGCGGCCGCCGCCCTCTATAAATACTATTTCGATAGTCGTGACGGGGCCTTGGAGGAACGTATTAAGGTCGCTTCCAATCCGGAGTCCGGGGTTGTTGTCTGCGATTCATTTGCGGCTTGTCTCAAGGTCTGCCCCAAGGATGTTCGCCCCTTAAAGGCGATCAACCAGATTCGTCAGGATCTTAAAGCCCGGCAGGAAAGCCCATGAACAATCCCGAAGAGATGCGCCGGGAAACCGATTCCTTAGGTTCACTGGAGATTCCGGCCGCTGCCTATTACGGTATCAATGTGATGCGGGCCCGGGCTAATTTTCCGATCAGCCGGCGTATCCTTCATCCCCGTTTGGTCGAGGCTTATTGCCACATAAAAAAGGCGGCAGCTTCGGTCAACTGTGAAGCTGGACGTCTGGCTCCGGAAAAAGCTGCGGCGATTATGCGGGCGGCGGATGAAGTTCTCGCCGGAAAGCTTCGCGATCAGTTTGTCGTCGATGTTTTCCAGGCCGGAGCCGGAACCAGTACCAATATGAATGTCAATGAAGTCCTCTGTAATCGGGCGCTGGAATTTTTAGGTTTTGGCAAAGGTGATTATCATGAACTTCATCCCAATGATCATCTCAATATGAGCCAGTCCACCAACGACACTTTTCCTACGGCCATGCATCTTGCGGCAGTGGCGGTGCTGGCCGAATTTTATCCGGCAGCCGAGCAGCTGGCAGCTGAATTTATCAGATTGGGCCGTCGTTTTGCCAGCCAGATTAAAAGTGGCCGAACCCATCTTCAGGATGCAGTCCCGGTCACTCTGGGGGGTGAATTTAAAGCCTATGGCGACAGTCTCAAAGCTTCGCTTAAACATATTAAGAGAACCGCCGCAGATCTTCTGACGCTGGCTATCGGGGGTTCGGCCACCGGTACCGGCATGAATACTTATCTCGATTATGCTGAGAAAATGGTCACTGAATTATCCAAAGCCACCGGTAAATCTTTGCTTAAATCCCGGAATCTGATGCAGGCGATGCAGAGTCAGGCGCCGGTCAGTCGCACTTCCGGTGCGTTACGCGATTTTGCCGGCGAATTGGGGCGTATTGCCAACGATCTGCGCCTGCTCGCTTCTGGACCGACAACCGGGCTGGCCGAGATTATGTTGCCGCCAGTTCAGGCCGGCTCCTCAATTATGCCCGGGAAAGTTAATCCCTCAATTGCGGAGATGGTCAATATGGTCTCTTTCCATGTCATCGGCAACGATACCTGTATAAATCGGGCGGCTGGGGCGGGTCAGCTGGAACTTAATGTCATGATGCCGATTATGGCGGAAAATCTGCTCGAATCGATCGAAATATTGACTGCAGCCTGCACCCAGTTCAGGACTCTCTGTGTTGAAGGGATCGAGGTTAACCAGACCCGCTGTCGTAATTATGCTGAAGGCAGTTTGGGTCTGGTCACGGCTCTGGCCCCGGTCATCGGCTATGCCCGCGCTGCCGATCTGGCCAAACAGGCCTTAAAAGAAGGGCGCACGATTATAGAAGTGATAAGATCGGCAAAATTAATTGCTGACGAGGAGCTCGAGAAAATTCTCGATCTGAAAAATTGACCGGCCCCGATCCGGATCGGTTTTGATTGTAAACTGTTAAATTGTTTGTAACTACTCAGCGTGTTTTGTTCTCAAACTGCCTCGATGCGGGGACATGCCTCCAGACCGGGCTTTAGCCCGTGGCGGGCTGAGCCGTGTCCCCCTCGAAGTGGGCGAAGCAAAGTTCGACGCCTTTTTTAGTAACTTTTAAGAGGGGACTGAATTGTTAATTTTTTTTGATATGGTTATACCAGCCAAGGAGAATGATTATGAGTGATTCCACCAATTCAAATCCCACCCCGACTGTCTGTTTTAACCTGGAAGAAGCTAAAAACATCGGCTTGCGCGGCATTACCGTGGCTGATTCGGCGATCTGCAAGGTCGATGGTGAGCAGGGGGTTCTGCTCTATCGCGGCTATGATATTGAAACCTTAGCTGTCAACGCCACCTATGAAGAGGTGGCCCACCTGCTGCTCTGTGATAAATTACCGACCCCGGCTGAGTTGGCCGGTTTCCGCCGGGAGCTGGCCGCAAATAGTTTTCTGCCACCGACAATTATCAAGGTGCTCGAAGCGATCGATCCTGAGACCGAGGCGATGGTTGTTCTGCAAGGGGTGGCACCTCTTCTGGCGGTTGATGATGACGAGAGTCAGGTGGTCACTAAGGAGGCTAATTATCGGGCCGGGATGCGTCTGGTAGCTCGTTTACCGTTGCTGGTCGCTGCCTGGTACCGGGTGCGTCAGGGCAAAACCGTAGTTGCGGCCGACCCTAAACGTACGATTGCCGAAAACTTTCTCTATACCATGCACGGGCAGGAACCCGATCCTTTTATGGTCAGGGTCATGGATGTGGCCTTGATTCTCCACGCTGAGCACTCTTTTAATGCCTCCACCTTTACCTGTCGTTTGGTGGCCTCAACCCGGGCGACGATCTATGCGGCTGTGGCTGCGGCGATCGGTTCTCTCTCCGGTGAACTGCATGGCGGGGCCAATGCCCGGGTTTACGAAATGCTGGAAGCGGTTGGTCATGAGGATAGGGTTGAGGAGTATGTCCGAAAAACCCTGGATGGCGGCGGCAAGATCATGGGCATGGGCCATGCTGTTTATAAAACCCTCGATCCCCGGGCCAAGATTCTGGGGCCGCTTTCGCAGCAGTTGGGCGAACGTTCCGGCGATCCAAGCTGGCATCAACTCTCAGAAAAGATCATGGCCGTAACTAAAACCGAGTTTAAACAACGTAAAAATCTTGAGATTAATGCCAACGTTGATTTTTTCTCAGCCTCACTCTATCGCTATATGGGTATTCCGGTCGATCTCTATACGCCGATTTTTGCCATGGCCCGGATCTCCGGCTGGGTCAGCCACTATCTCGAAGAGTTTTTTGCCGAAGTCGCCCCCAAAGGGGCTCTCTACCGGCCCCGGGCCGATTATGCTGGCCGCTACTGCGGCCCGGAAGGTTGTCTCTGGCAGGGTCTGGAAGAACGTGCCCAGGAAATCGAGCATTGATTTGAGTTAATGCCGTGAGCAATTAATGACTACTGAAATTGGCTTGATTGCTCTTTACCAACTCAACTTTACGCTGGCCATGACCTCGAGCGGGGCTCCGGGGGCGGTGGCCAGGGGGCCGTCGGGGTCGCTGAAGGTGTACCAGTAATCTTTGTTAAGAAGATTGGTGCCGGTAACCTGGAAGGTGCTTTGCGGCCACCAAGGCGGCTGCCAGGTTAAGGGTAAATTGATGAGGCCGTAGGCGCCGGCTTTAACTGTATTCGCAATCGCCCTGATATTGGTATTTTCCTCTTATTTTAAGATTATAGCTTGGGAGATGCTGTTCCCAGCCAACTATGATGATCTTGGAGGGACTCTCGCGCCAAGTTATATGGGTAACTTCTATATAGTGATTATGTCTCAGTCGATGATAGTCCTATTGATGGTATCTGTGACTCGTTTTACGTTTTGCTCGATACTGAACCAGATGATGAATTTCCTTTGTTTGAAAATACCGCTGAATATGTTTTTAGTATTGATTGTGACTGGGATGCTGAGGTCTTCAACGGTGAAGATATTCTCGTTCTAGGTAACTTGACAATCGGCTCGGGTGGAACTGGTTCACTGACGATTGCAGGATCATTGACGTTGGGTAGTATCTAATTTCTTGCCTATTGTCTAATCCTGTTTTTGCAGAGCGTTTAGGTCCCGGTCGTAACCGGTCATCTCAAGGTAGCCGTGACCGCTAATCGGGCGCTGTCCAGCCCTCAACCCTTCAACCCTGACGGCTCCTTCCCAGTAGTTGGTCTGGGTTGTCGCTCCGGTTTCCATCTCCTGGTTGTCGAGCAGGGCCGAGACTTCAAAGCTCATCGGTTGTGGTTGCTGCAAAGTTATCTGCCAGTTGAGCGGGTATTGCGCTCCGCTTTTCGGGCTGCGCCAGATTTTTTTTGGCTGCATGGTGAACTCCTGATTACTTAAATGACGTGAACTACCGTCGGCAAAGATCCAGGTGCCGCTGGAGGTCTCATCCTGACCGCCGTTTTTGAGGCGCATGCGGTAGAGCATAAGGGCTTGGCCGTCGTCAAAGTGGAGGGCGAACCAGTCCCAGCCGGCCTGTTTGGGGCCGAGCTGATTGGTGGCAAATTCGCGATCGAGCCAGCTCAGACTCTGGATCGGAAGACTTTCATCTCCCAGTTTAAGTTCTCCCTGACCTTGCAGCCGGGGCCAGGAGTAGTATTGTGAGGCTTGGCCCGGGAGTGGGCCTTTGGCACTTAAACCCCGGTCTCCATTTAAGACTGGGGGATACTCTGGCTTAAGGTCAAGGGTGAGCTGGTAGTTGGGGCTTAAAACCTCAAGTTGCAATATCTGTTGTCTTTCATCCCAGACAACCCGGCTCCCTTTGAGCCAGGTTTCCATGCCCTTTTCGCGGGCTCCGGCGAGTCCTGGTCCGGCCCGGCTGATATCCTGATGGTGATAAAACCTACCGTTTTCAAGATCACTGAGAGCACAGTGCAGAATGTAGAGATCTCGAACCTGCCAGGGTGAGTCCTGGGCCGGGTTGGGATTTTCGACCAGCCCCTGGCGGAAGATCGTAAACTGATAACCGAAATGGCGCTTTTTCGGGGTCGTCAGGCGCCCGGTCAGGTACCACCATTCGGTTTGGTACTGGGGGTGGCTGCCGTGATCTGCGGGGAAACTGAAGGGGTAAGGAGTCAGTGCTTTTTCCCAGGCGAGAAGCGGGGTGTTCAGGCCGTGACCTAGAATTAGGGCCATACTTATCAGGGCGATGATGATTTTTGTCGGATGTTGGCAATGCATCTTTTAACGCTCCCGCATCTGAAAAGATGGCTGGGTCGCCGAAATCCGCCAGGCCGGATAGAGGCCGGCGGCCAGGGAAGCTAAAATGGTGATCGCTATGGTCATCGGAAAAAGCATCAGGTCAAAGGAGAAGTCGATACTCCAGCCGAAGGATTTAAGGTTGATGACCTTGACCAGAATCCAGGCCAGCAGGGGCCCACTTAACCCGGCACCGATAACCGCCAGCAGGCCCAGAGTCAGGGAATGACCGAGGGCGATCGCAAAAACCTCGTTGCGGCTTAAACCAAGTGCCCGCAAAATGCCGTATTCCCGTTCGTTTTCGAGATAAATGGCCAGCAGAGCGCTGATGATACCGAAGAAAGCGACGAGAATGGCGATCATGCGGGTACTCAGGGTGATCGCAAAACTGCGATCAAATATTTCCATAATCCTTCTTTTGAGATCATGGTTGGCGTATATTTTACAGCTGTAGGGTTTGAGCTTTTCCTTGAGAACGCGGGCAAATGCCGGGCGGTCGACATCTTTATTAAGAAAGAGGGCCAGAGAGTTAACACTCTCATCCTGCATAAGTGCCTTAAGATTTTCGAAATCCATCAAAATGACGCCGTGTTCCGTGACATAGTCGCGAAAAATCGCAGTCACCTGAAATTCCTGTTGTCCTTTAAAACCGTTCAGTGTCAGGCGCTGGCCTAAAGTAAGCTTGTGTTTGCGAGCCAGGGTTTCGGAGATCATGACCGCGCCTTTACTTACTTCGAGCCAGGGATTCGGGGTTTGTTTGTCGGTGAAATGGTAGTTTGAATAGTTTTTTAAGATTTTACTGTCGACTCCGGTCAGGCGAATCAGGCGGCCGTTAAATTGATAGCGCAGGTTGCGGTAGCGGTTGCCGGCGGCGACCTCGGGCGCCTTGAGGAGGTCACTGACCAGTTGGGCATCAAGGAGACTGGCGTCGTAGTCGCGATCGCTGTCGGTAATATAAAAATCGCCCTGGATACTGTTTAAAAACCACTGATTGACGGTCTCGCGAAAAGAGCCGATCATCAGTGAGATTGCCAGTGACATCGAGAGGGCGACCATCAGGGCTGCAACAGCCGGGGCGCTGCGGCTTAAAGAGCGGCGTACAGCGCCGATTGCCAGACGCCACTTGATGTTGGGCAACCGTGCGGTAAAGTAGCGACCGAGAATGAGATCAATGCCGAAAGGGGCCAGTAGGGAAGAGCCGAGACAGATGCCGAAAGCTGCGGCAAAACCGAAAATCGGACTTTCCGCCGGCAGATAGGCGATCCCCAGAGAGGCGCCAATGATGATAATCCCTAAGCTGAAATTGATTTTACGGTGGCGAAAGGTACGGTCTTCTCCCTGGCGTCGGGAGAGCAGGCTTAAGATGGTATTCCGGCGGATTTCGAGAAGCGGGAAAAAGGCGGCGGCCCAGGCTGAACCGACCCCCACCAAGAGCCCCCGGAGGTAGAAGCCGGGGCTCAATCGGGGTAGCGAGGAGCGCAGAAAAAAGTAGAGATCGGAGATCGTCTGGTTGATGATATTCAAGGAGTAGCCGGCCAGGGCGTAACCCAGGCCGAGACCAAGGAGAGAACCGAGTCCGGCGATCAGGCTGATCTCGACGAGCAGGGCGGCGCTGATCTGATTGCGGGAAAAACCCATGGTCAAGAGCACGCCGATTTCCGTGCGGCGCTGTAGCAGCGAAAAGAGAATAGTGTTGTAGACCAGATAGAAGCCGACAAAAAGCGAGAGCAGGCTTAAAGCTGTCAGATTAAGGCTGAAGGAGTCGAGCATCGCGGTATAGAGGCGGTTACTGCTGGCGGTTGCTGTGAGCTGGATATGGGGTGGCAGGAGTTTTTTTAGTTCAGCAATAGCTGCTTGATTCTCCAGAATAAGTTCAACTTTTTTAAGTTTGCCGGGGCCCTGGAGGAGCTTTTGGGTCCAGGCAATATCGCCGAAAACAATGATTTTTTCCGGGTTTTGGGGCAGTTCGATGGTTTTGAGAATCTTTAGAGTGGGATGGCTGGTTTCTCGTCCCCCGCTGGCAAGTTGCAGCTTATTCTCTTTGTCGGCGAGGGCTGCCGCTGCCGGTGAAGCGAGAACGAGTCCCGGGGTCTTGATGAAACGCAGCAGGTCATCTGTCTTGAGAGTGCTTTGCAGAAGAGGATTTAGTTCGCGCGTGGCCAAGGGGTCAATCCCGACTATAGTTACGACCTGTCCGTTGCAAATCAGGTTGCCTTCAACCATGGGGGCAGCTTTGAGACCGGGCAGTTTAAGCATGATTTCAGCGTAAAGTTTCTCGTCGAGCTGGCCGGCACCGGTCGAGATCTCGTGGGTGGCCCGGCCCGAGAGAACCCGGGTGGCACTGGTAAAGGAGTTTAAGGCCGACTGGTTGGCGAGATAGATACCGGAGACCATGGTTACGCCAAGGGCCACCCCGAAAATCCAGAGCAGGGTCGGCAGAGGGCGGCGGCGATGATGCCGAAGAAAGGCTTTGAGTAGTTTAAACATCGTCTAACAGATGTCCGTCGATTATTTTAAGGCGCCGGGTGCAGGCCTGGGCGGCCTCCTGGCTGTGGGTGACCATGACCAAAGCAGTGCCGAAGCTGTCGCAGATCTCATTGATGAGGCCGACAATGTGGAGACCGGTTTCGAGGTCAAGGTTGCCAGTTGGCTCGTCGGCGAGAATCAGGCGCGGTTTCTTGACCAGAGCGCGAATCACGGCGGCCCGCTGTTGTTCACCGCCGGAAACCTCTTCCGGGTAGCGCTCTAGTTTGTCGGCGATACCGGCTTCCCGGGTGAGCTGGTGGACCAGGTCATCGTCGTTTTGTTGCAGAAGTTCCATCGGCAGAGTGATATTTTCGCGCAGAGTCAGGGTTGGCAGGAGATTGAAAAACTGGAAGATAAAGCCGATGTCGCGGCGTCGATAAGCGGTGGCCTCCTTCTCGGAAAAAAGAGCGCTCTCCCGGTTGTCGATGAACAGGGACCCGCAGCTTGGTTTATCGATCAGGGCGAGCAGGTTGAGCAGGGTCGATTTGCCGGAACCGCTTTTGCCGAGCAGGGCGAGACGCTCACCCCTGTCGATCTCAAGATTGATCTCCTGCAGGGCTGTAACCGGTACGGCCCCGGCATAGGTTTTACCGATCTTTTCAAGTTTAATGAAGGGTTGTGAAAGTGGGACTGAAAGGTTCATAGAGTAGGTTGTCATAGAGAGTGAAATGGCGTCGTTTGTATGTAAAATATCCGGGCGCAAGGTTTAACCTTGCGCCCGGATATTTTAGCGGTAGTTAGATCTGTTATTTATCCATTTTACTTAAACATATACCGAGGGCTGCGGCAACCCCGTTGCCGTAATCCGGATCAGCTTTCAGGCAGTTGTCGATATGGCGGAGCTTGATCATCTCCGGCGCATCGTCCATGGCCCGGGCGGTGTTGCCGAACAGGACCTCTTGTTGTTCCTTGCTCATCAGGCGAAAGAGCTTGCCCGGTTGGGTATAGTAATCGCTGTCATCTTCGCGGGCGTTCCAGTGGGCCGCGGCGCCGCTCAGTTCCAGAGGCGGCTCGGAGAAATCGGGTTGTTCCTGCCACTCATCATAACTGTTGGGCTCATAGCTGAGGGTTGAGCCATAGTTACCGTCCACCCGCATACTGCCATCTCGGTGATAACTGTGGAAGGGGCAGCGGGCCTTGTTCACCGGGATTAAGTGATGGTTGACGCCCAACCTGTAACGCTGGGTGTCACCGTAGGAGAAGAGCCTGCCTTGGAGCATCTTGTCGGGTGAGAAGCTGATCCCCGGCACCACACTGGCAGGGTTGAAGGCCGATTGCTCCACCTCAGCAAAGTAGTTTTCCGGGTTCTTGTTAAGCTCTATGACCCCCACCTCGATTAGAGGGTAATCTTTTTTGTACCAGACCTTGGTCAGGTCAAAAGGATTGTAGGGGAGTTTGGTGGCCTGCTCTTCGGTCATGATCTGGACAAACATGGTCCAGCGCGGAAAATCGTCTTTCTCTATGGAGTAGTAGAGGTCGCGTTGATTGCTTTCACGGCATTTGCCGATCACTGCCTCAGCCTCAGAATCGGTGATGTTTTTGATGCCCTGTTGGCTGCGGAAGTGAAACTTGCACCAGTATCGTTCATTGTCTGCGTTGATGAAGCTGAAGGTGTGACTGCCGAACCCGTGCATGTTTCGGAAGCTTGCCGGAATGCCGCGGTCGCTCATGACCACAGTTATCTGATGCAGGGCCTCGGGCAGAGATGTCCAAAAATCCCAGTTGTTTTTGGCGCTGCGCAGGTTGGTGCGAGGGTCGCGATGGACGACATGGTTGAGGTCTGAAAATTTGAGCGGGTCGCGGAGAAAGAAAACGGGGGTGTTATTGCCCACCAGATCCCAGTTTCCCTCCTCGGTGTAGAATTTAAGCGCAAAACCGCGGATGTCGCGTTCGGCATCGGCAGCACCACGTTCTCCGGCCACGGTGGAAAAACGCGCGAACATCTCGGTTTTCTTGCCGATCTCGGAAAAAATCTTGGCGCGGGTGTATTTGGTGATATCGTGGGTAACGGTGAAGGTGCCGTAGGCACCGGAGCCTTTGGCGTGCATCCGCCGTTCTGGAATAACCTCACGGTCAAAATGGGCCATTTTTTCCAGATACCAAACATCCTGCAGGAGTTGCGGGCCACGTGGGCCTGCGGTCATGACGTTCTGATTGTCCGGTACCGGGGCTCCGGCGTTGGTGGTGAGTTTATTCTGTTTTTTCATATTACTGCCTCCCTTTTTTGGGGTTAAACTGCGTGATAACCTCCTTGAAGTCTTTCTTGGAGTACCTATGAAAAATTATTATATAGTAAAAGTTATTATATGCAAGTAATTTTTTTAAGATGATTTTTTATCTTTAAGACATGTTTTACAGATTCCGCTCAGAGTTACCTGTTTCTCTTTTATATCACCCCATTGGTTGAAATCTTGCGGCGGGGCAAGATTGTCGAAGTCTTGCCAGGAAATATCAGTGATTTTTTGGCAGATTTTGCAGATCAGGTGGTGATGGGGTGAGAGGTTGGCTTCAAAACGAGCCTGACTCTGGCCGGTTACGACCCGGTTAATAAGGCCGTGGCTGTGCAGGGTGTGGAGGTTCCGGTAAACGGTATCGAGTGAGATGGTTGGCATTGTGGTGCGTAACTGAGCATAGATCTTTTCCGCTGTCGGGTGATCTTTAGAGCCGGCCAACGCTTTGAAAATTTCCAGGCGCTGCTGGGTTAAGCGCAGGCCCCGTTGTTGGAAGGTTTTTTCGAAGTCGCTAATAAGGGTTTCTTGCATAGGTTAACACTGCGAGAGTAAAATTAGCTTTCTTTGTGGAGCAAGAGGTAATAATCTTACGTAGAGAATAAGATTATCATTATTGACAAACAATTACAACTAAACAGAAATTGTTATCTTTGTCAAACTATAGAGTTGTCAAAATTGATATTTTGCACTTTGGGCTACCTTGAAACCGTTATCTTATTGAAGAAAACTATATTGCAGGTAGTTTGTATAAATTACTTCAATTGGATTTGATTTTCATGTCTATGATAAAAGTAAATGCTTTTAATGGCTTTATGGCATTTTCCTGTTTCTCTGCGGCTCTTTTGCTCTAGTCTCCTTAACCATTCTGCTGGCTTTCCCTTTAAGTCTCGGTAGTGCTGTTTTTATTCATCTCTTAGCGCCCAGTTATCTGGCCCGGTTACTCCATCAGGTTGTTAAAATGATGACCGGTATCCCCACTGTGATCTACGGTTTTGCCGGTATTTTTCTACTGGTTCCCTTGGTTCGTGAAGGTTTTGCCCGAGGGTTCGGAATGTCTATATTGAGTGCGGCTCTGCTCCTCACCCTGCTCATTTCGCCGACTATGATTCTGGTTTTTCTGGAAAGCTTTGCCGCGATTCCCTTAACTCATCTTCGCGCCCTTGAGGCTCTGGGCGCCACCCTCCGGCAAAAGCTTGTGCATGTGATTCTGCCGGGTGCAAGAACCGGGATTATTACCGGTCTGCTGTTGGCTTTGGGCCGGGCTCTGGGTGATACTATGATCGCCTTGATGGTGGCCGGCAACGCCACCGTTACGCCGGAATCCTTACTTGATTCGGTGCGCACCCAGACGGCTCTGGAAGACCTGCCACCGGCCTTACGTTTGACGGCCGCCGCCCTGGGTGCCGAAAAGTCAGCAACGATTCGTTTTGTTCTCCTTCCTCAAGCCGTCCCGGGGATCTTTAGTGGAATTATCCTCGCCATCGGGCGGGCGGCTGAAGATACCGCGGTGATCATGTTGACTGGAGTCGTGATCACCGCCGGTATTCCCGGCTCACTGTTGCACAAATATGAAGCATTACCTTTTTATATCTACTATACGGCTTCGCAATTCAGCAATCAACAGGAGTTGCAACAAGGTTTCGGCGCAGCTCTGATTCTCTTGAGTCTTTGCGGTCTGCTTTTTTCTCTATCCTGGCTGATTCGCAAAAAAGTGACCAAGCGTTTGCTTTATCACCATTAATGCACTGATTAAATTTGGGGTTGCGGACCTCAAACTTGCTTATAAAGGACATCATGATTGAACAAAAAATTATTGAAATTGAGAACCTTACTTTTTCTTACGGCAAATGTAAGATTCTGGATGATCTCAGTGCTGCTTTTAAAGGCTCTGTCATCTCTGCGATTATCGGGCTTTCAGGTTCCGGGAAATCAACCTTTTTGATGACTATAAATCATCTTTGGGAAGAGCTCAACGGGGCCATCATGAGCGGTCGTGTGAGTCTCTTTTTAGAGGAGGAAAAGATTGATATCTATGCTCGGGATCTATCTTTAAGTTGGTTGCGGAGAAAGGTTGGTATGGTTTTTCAGATTCCCAATCCGCTGCCGATGAGCATTTATCGCAATTTGGCTTTGCCTCTGCGCATGGCGGGTTTGCCAAAAGAAAGCTTCGGGCAAAAGATCGAAACTGTTCTTAAGCAGGCATTTCTCTGGTCGGAAGTCAAAGATCGGCTGCGTGAGGATGCCCGTAACCTTTCAGGCGGTCAGCAGCAGCGTCTCTGTATCGCCCGGGCGATGATTCTAGAGCCGGCGATTTTGCTCCTTGATGAACCGACCTCTTCGCTCGACGAAAAAGCGGCCCGGGAGATAGAACTGTTACTCTTAAATCTCAAACAGCAGTGTACGTTGCTTATGGTCTAACGCGATCAATCTCAGGTGAGAAGGGTGGCCGATGAGGTGGTGGAGCTGGTTGCCGGGCGGATCACTCAGGTTTAGGGTTTTATTTCAGACTTCGATAATAACTCTCAGCGTTATAGACTGCGGCCAGAGGGTTATGCCCTAGAACCCGGTCTTTAACGGCTAGGACGGTGCAGGGGGCCGCGGCTTTTTTCAGGAAAAGTGAGTCGTGGCCGACGCAGAGGCCCAAGAGGATATTGAAATCGGTTTTAGCTTCATTTAAGACTATGGCCTGTAAAATGGGATTGCACATTGCTTCAGGCTCGTTTTTGACAATTTTTTGGTTGTCTTTAAGGCCGATCAACTCTTTATCGCTGCAGCCGGTTTTGCAGATCACGGAAACCACTTCAAAACCCCGAGCCGAATAGATTTCCACCACGGTTCTGGCTTCCCGGTGCAGGCCGACGCAAAAAGCTAGGCCTAAGCGTTTGTATTTCATCTTCTCGGCAAATTCAGCGATTTCTTCGATGCGGGTCTTGGCCGGTCTGACCTTGGCGTAGCCGAGCTCCTTATCAGCGTAGCCTTCGGCCTCCTGGATTGAGGCTTGACGGGCAAATTCGGCATATTCATCTTTCTTATAGATTTTCAAGCTTTCTTTAGTTAATTTAGAGAGGTCTCGGGTCGGGCAGAAATCTGGGGCTTTGCCGTTAGCGTTACGGCAGAGCCGTTCGGAGATATTGAAAGGGCAGCGGGCGCAGTCACTGAATATTTGGGTCATCTTTTTTCCTGTTTTGATTTTGTTTTGGTTGTAAATGGTGTATAGTTGGAATATCTTATATGGTAAATTATGTCAAATGATACCCGTATCGAATATTGTTAAGTAGATGGAGATTGTATGGCGAATTTTGTTGGAACCGTCTGTTTTTCGCACGGTAAGGAGAGCGGCCCGTGGGGCAGCAAGATAAAGTGTTTGGCCAGGGTTGCTGAGAAATGCGGTTTTGCGGTCGAAAGTATCGATTATCAGGGGATTAGTGATCCTGATGAGCGGGTTGAGAAGTTGTTGGCCTGGCGGCCTGCTGTCGGAGGTCATTTAGTGCTGGTCGGGTCGAGTATGGGAAGTTATGTGGCGGCGGTGGCGGCCCAAAAGATCTCGCCGGATGGACTTTTCTTGTTGGCTCCGGCAATCGCGGTACCGGGCTTCGGTAAAGTTCAGGATCCGCTGCCTAAAACCGATCAATGCACCATTATTCATGGTTGGCGGGATGAGATCATCCCGCCGGAGCTGATTATAGATTATGCCCGAAGGCATAATCTAACGTTGCATCTGCTCCCCGGTGATCACCGGCTGATGGAAGTTTTACCGGCGATTGAAGTTTTGTTTGCAGATTTTCTCTCTTCAGCGTTTGCCGCCCCGGCCCTGGCCTGAGCCCATGCCGCCTCCTGATGCGCCGCCGTAACGATGCATTGAACCCGAATCACTACCGTCGCGGTTTCGCAAAGCACTGCCGTTACCACTGCCGGAGTCTTTTGGGTTGCTGTTTTGGTAAGAGAGGTGTTCGTCAGGACTTAGAGACTGCATCTCCTCCTGGCGTGCTTTTTTAAAGGCATCTTGTTCAGCACTGTTCGCAGACGCCATCACCATCGGCGTCGATCATCTGGTTCTGCTGCAGCAGACGAGTGCTGGCGAAGCCGCCTTCTCTATCTCGGAAGGGTAGTCGTAAGGAAGAGGCGCGACAGCGCTTCCCATTCCCCCGCTCTTAGCGCCAGAATTATTTCCCAGTTTACCGTTGCCAGCCAAAGCCATACCGGTGCTCAAAACCAGAAGCATCAAACTCATACAGATAGTTGCGATACTCTTTTTCATAATCAGATCTCCGTTAAATTTTGGTTGCGTTACTTGCATTAGTTGAAAGTTGATTTATTTCGTGATGTCTGGAGATTTGATTACATTAACTGTGCCAGCGGTTGTTAGAAATATTTATATAGTTATTTTAAGATATTAAGCTGATTTCTTGAATTTACCCGGTACTCTTGAAACGACAAAGCCCGTCCCTGTTCGACAATTTTGTCGAACAGGGACGGGCTTTTACAGCGTTTTACGTTTATAAAAAAAGTTCTGCTACAGTTCTAGACGCCGTCGAGACCGCTGCGTTCATTTTGTTGATACCACTGGGCTGGATCGAGGAAAAAAGCTTCAGTTTCAATCAAAGATTGGAGATGCTCATTTTCAATCGCTGCCAGCAGGTTAAAGAAAGCCTTTTCCCGGTTCTCATCTGAACTGTCGCTGAGTTTTTTGTAAAATTTTACTCCTTCGCTCTCGAAGTCGATGGCCGTGCGTACCGCTTCAAGATCGCCGGCATCGCCTGGTTGTTGACTCTTGGTTGCGTTAACAACTTTATCGAGAGTGGCTTTGATGTTTGATCCGGCAACTTCGAGTGGCACACTTTCCGGCCATTGCTCCTCTTTTTTCCATTTTGCGTGTAACTGTTTGAGGCGCTCGTAATGTTCAAGCTCCTCTTTACCGATCTCTAAAAACATCGCTTTGCCAATCGGGTTTTTAGTTCTTTCAGCCTGATTAAGGTAAAATTCGTGTTCCTTCATTTCGTTGTTTAAAGCGATCTCCAGGGCGTTAATTCTCTCTTGGCTCATTTTCTCCTCCTCGATAACAGTTGCCGGGTTGCTTGGTTGCTTGGTTTGTTTTTTAAATAATAATGTGAGCTTATCGGTAGTTGGCAAAAAGTGGTTTAACTCTCTCCGGTTGATAATTTTGGGTGCGTAAGGCAATAGGGTCACCATTTAGAGCTCTTTTCCGGGCTCCGTAGATCGGTTTTTCAACCTGATAATAGATGCCGGTGGGAATCTGTTCCTCAGGATTAAATTGGGCCAAGCTCAAGGCGGCAGCAAGGTTGCTACGATCATGGTTGCCGTTGATTTTGGTGATTCTCTTTTTGAACCAGGCAAAGGTATTGGTTTTGTTGAACGAGATACAGGGCGAGAGAATATCAACCAGGGCAAAACCCTGATGCTCAATAGCGGCTTCAATAATAGAGGTTAATTCGTCGGGGTTGCCGGTGAAAGCTTTGGCTACGAAAGTTGCTCCGGCACTTAGGGCGATCAGGGTTGGTTCCAGGGGTTGGGCTCCAGCCCCTTCCGGGTGAATTTTGGTGACGAAATCAGCCGCTGCCGTTGGTGCTGCCTGTCCTTTGGTCAGACCGAAGACCCGGTTGTCGCTGGCCAGCATCGTGACGTTAAGGTTGCGGCGGGCGTTGTGTAAGAGATGGTTACCGCCTTCGGCATAAAAACAGCCATCCCCCGAAATTGCCAGAACTTTCAGTTTGTGGTTGGCCATTTTCAGGCCTAAAGCAAGCGGCAGGGCGCGTCCGTGAAGGCCGGCCAGCAAATTGCACTCCAGAGAGAATCCGAGTTTCGCGGCCTGGCCGATACCGGCAGCGATGACAAAGTCACGGGCTTCTATCTTAAGGTTGCAGAGGGCTGTTTTAAGGCTTTCCAGGGTGCCAAAATTACCACAGCCGGGACACCATTGCGAGGCGAAAGATGACTCATATTTACAGCTCATGGTTTACCTCCGACAAGTTCGATTAAATTTTTCTCAACATCTTCAACCGTAAAGAGGCGGCCGTCGGTTTTGCCGATATGGCTGGTGATGCGGATAGTTGTTTCCATCTGTAGGAGTTTTCCCAGTTGACCGCTGTAGTTGCCCTCGATTGTGTGGATCTCTTTGAAAGGGGCCAGCGTTTTTTCGATAAGTTCACGGTTTAAAGGGTAGAGGTATTCGAAGATGGCAACTGCAAAATTTTGGCCTTGCGTCTTTAATTTTTCTCGGGCTTCAAGTACTGGGCCGACAGTTGAGCCCCAGCAGATAAGCAGTTTGTCGGCCGGAGCGCCGATGATTTTTGGTCCGGGTAGAGTTTTTGCCAGATTTTGCAGTTTTCGCATCCTTTTGTCATGCTGGCGGTTGCGGTTGGCGATGTCGTCACTGACCTGGCCGATCTCATTATGTTCATGGCTGTCACAGGAGATCAGCCATTTGGAGAGTTGCGGAAAGGCGCGCGGAGAGACGCCGCTTTCAGTTACCTCGTAGCGTTGCAGCATCCCGGGGTTTTGCGGTTCAGCTGCAATCTCACCGCGATCAATCGTTACTTGTTCGAGGTCAAATTCGTTGATACTGCATTCACTGCTGGCCAGAGCCTGATCACTTAAAATAAAAACCGGGATCTGCCAGTAATCGGCCAGGTTAAAGGCCTCAGTCGTCAGATAAAAAGATTCGCTATGTCCGGAGGGAGCTATAATCAGACGCGGAAAATCGCCATGCGAGACGTGGGCGACAAAGAGGAGGTCAGCCTGTTCGGTGCGGGTCGCCATGCCGGTTGCCGGACTCGAACGTTGCGCGTTAAAGATGACAATCGGAATTTCGCCGATACCGGCCAAACCGATCGCTTCCGCCATCAGGCAGATCCCGGCTCCCGAAGATCCGGTTGCCGCCCGGGCGCCGCCGTAGGAGGCCCCAAGCGCCGCGTTTAAGGCGGCGATTTCATCTTCAACCTGCTCGACGGCAATCCCCATTTCGGGGCCGCAGCCGGCTAAAACATTCATGACAGAGGTTGATGGCGTCATCGGATAGGCGGTGTAGACACCGATGCCGGCCGCAACCATGCCTAAGGCGATCGCATCGTTGCCGTTGACCAGCATTCTTTGCGGGTCGGGTACGGGGGCAAAGGGTAAGGGTTGAACCGCTTGATCGGTAAAAAAATTGGTGATTTCAGAAATGGTGTCAATATTAGTTTGCAAAAGTTGGGGTGAGAGTTTTTTGGCAAACTGTTTATCGACGGTCTTCTTGAGAATCTCAGGTGAAAGACCGAGTGTGATAAAGAGGCGGGCCAGAAGTTTGATGCCGCTGAAGGTCTCGCTTTTAGCGGCGCTGGGACCGATCGTAGAGGGTATTGGTTGAAGTCTTGGATCTGCGATGTTGGCACAGGTGTCGGCCATTGCGAAAGCCATCCCTGCCGTTGTCAGGTTCGGCAGATGGCGCTCCAGACTCTCCTCATTTAAGGCCAGCAGGTAGTCAATCTTGACAACGGCTGCGGCCAGAGGTTGGTCGCTAAAGCGGATGCGCATGAAGTTGTGGCCACCGCGGACCCGGGATTGATAATCGGCCGTGATGAAGATTTGAAACCCGGCTTTAAGCAGACTTTTACCGGCCAGGGCTACGGCCGACTCAACCCCCTGGCCAGCGGCTCCAGCAATTACAATATTGCATGAATTAGGCAAAACTGACCTCCTCAATTTAAGCGCGAAAAAACTATAAAGCAGTTTACTGAAGAATTTTCAGGGCAGCTTCGTAATCGGGCTCCTGGGTGATTTCGGGAACCTGCTCGGTGTAGATAACGCTGCCGTTTTCATCAACGATAACAACCGCCCGGGAAAATAAACTGGCCAGCGGTCCATCGCTGATGGTCACCCCGTAATCTTCACCAAACTTACGATCGCGCATAGCCGACAGGGTGATGACCCGGTCGAGTCCCTCGGCACCACAGAAGCGCGCTTGAGCAAAAGGCAGATCGGCCGATATACAGAGAACTGTAGTGTTTTTCAGTTTTTCAGCCTCAGCATTAAAACGCCGAACAGACATGGCACAGACGCCGGTATCGATACTGGGAAAGATGTTTAAAACCAGGTGCTGGCCGGTAAAGTCATTGAGCGTGGCATCACTTAAGTCAGCTTTGGTAAGTTGAAAAGCAGGGGCCTTTGCCTTGATCTCAGGCAGATTGCCAATAGTGTTGATAGGGTTGTCGTGTAAAGTTATCTGAGCCATTGCTTTCTCCATTGGGAATATTTTTTTCAAGTTAAAGTAAATTATTAAAGTAAATACATTTAATCCACTTTCAAGTCAAGCATAAAGTTTCCTTAACAAAACAGGGTTTATTCTTGACTTGCAGGAGTTGTTAAATTATCTGTAGATAACTTAAGGGTTTAGATTTTCTGACGAATTTTTTTGCGTGATGGAAAACAGGTGCATTGGTGCATTATGGATATTAAGGCGAGCGGTTGTTTGCAGCAGATGGATAGAGAAGAGCTGATTAAAGAGGTTCTTAGCTTACGTCAAGAGAATGAGGCTCTGACCGGGCGTTTGCAGAAAAGTGAAGATCAGTTTCGGGTTTTCACTGAAAATGTTCAGGCGGCCGTCTATATGATTGGGGAAGGTGGTATTATTCGTTATGCGAACCCTTTTTTATCATCGTTGTCCGGGTACACTAATGCTGAATTGTTACAGATGCCGATTTATGATCTGGTTCATCCTGAGCATAAGGAGATGGCGATAAAGAGAGTTCAGGATCGTTTTAAAGGGGAGTTTCTTGAGCCCCAGTATGATGTCAAATTGCTCAATAGAAGCGGTATTGTGAAATGGGTCGAACTCCATGCTGAAAAGCTGGAATTTCAGGGAGAAAAGATTACTCTTGGCACCGCAATAGATATTACGTCAAGGAAAAAAGTTGAGAATGATTTTCGCCGCAGTGAAGAGAAATTCAAGGCCTTTGCTGAAAATGCACAGGTGATGATCTACACTTATGACAGTAAAGGAACTTTTACCTACGTCAACAAGATGTGTGAGAAGCTGACTGGCTATTCCCGTGAAGAACTTTTGGGGAAGAATTTTACCGAAGTTCTACATGAAGACTATAGAGAGAAGAGCATTAACCGGGCCGAGTCCCGCCGCACATCTCTAAGTCATGAGGTTACCTATGATTATATTGGTGTGAAAAAAGATGGCACTTGTCGCTGGTGGGAGCTCTCGGGAATTCCGTTGCCGGAAGATGAAACTGGAATAACGGTTCTCGGCAGTGCCGTCGATATTACTGACAGAGTAGAATCAGAGCGTGCTTTGAAGGAGAGTGAGGAGAAATTCAGGTCACTGTTTGAACGCTCCTCTGATCCGATGTTGCTGCTTGGTGAAGCGGGATTTTTTGATTGCAACCAAGCGGCGATGAAGCTCTTGAAAGCAAAAAACAAAGATGATGTGCTTACCCATCCGGCACGCTTGTCGCCAGTCCGACAACCCGATGGGCAGTCATCCCGAAATAAAGCAGAAACTATCATCAAAAGGGCCTATGAAGCCGGTTTTCACCGTTTTGAATGGCTCCATTGTGATTTTGAAGGGCGGGAATTTTGGGCCGATGTCTCCTTGACCATAATTCCTTTTGAGAAGCGGGAGATTATCTTTACCCTTTTGCGGGATATCTCGGCAGTTAAAGAACTTGAACAACAGTTGCGGGATGAGCGTGAACAGCTTTTAGTGACTCTGCGTAGTATTGGTGATGCGGTTATTACTACGGATCTTGAGGGGCGGGTGGTCTTGATGAACCGGGTTGCCGAAAAGTTGACCGGCTGGCAGCATGGTGCAGCTTTGGGCCGTCCCATAGATGAAGTTTTCGATATTGTTAAAGCCAACACGGGCGAGCCGGCCCGCAACCCTCTGGCTCAGGCGATTCGTCAGGGTCTTATTTTAGAACTTGATGATAATACGCTTCTACGTTCTTGTTCCGGTCAGGAGTTTAAAATTGCCGATAGTGCTTCGCCAATTCGTGATGATAAAAGTTTGATTACTGGCGGGGTTCTGGTATTTCGCGATATTACCGATCGTGAGCGTATGCAGGAAGAGGTTCTTAAGCTGAGAAAGCTGGAGAGCGTTGGTCGTCTGGCTGGGGGGATAGCCCATGATTTCAATAATCTGTTGACCGGGATTATGGGCAATATCGAGGTTGCCGTACTGCGTCTTGGCCCGCAATCAAAAAAAGCTAACACGAACCTTGAGAAGGCCCTTAAGGCTTCGCGGCGGGCCGCTGATTTAACCCAGAAACTTCTGACTTTCGCCAAGGGCGGGGAGCCCATTAAAGAGACTGCAGAGATCGGTGAGATCATTAAGGATTCGGCTGAGTTTTCTCTGATGGGGTCAAAAATCGGCCTCTCTCTTAAAATTCCAGATGATCTCTGGGTGGCTGAGGTCGATGCCGGACAGATCAGTCAGGTAATCCAAAATCTGGTTATTAACGCGGTGCATGCGATGCCGAAGGGTGGAACGATCTTAATCTGTTGTGAAAATGTCCATTTCGATTTCCTGAAACCCGCAAATTTACCTCTTAAACCGGGGCCCTATGTTAAGATTTCAGTGCGGGACGAAGGCCTGGGGATCTCAGAAGAGCTTCGCGCCAAGATTTTTGATCCCTTCTTTACGACCAAAAAGGAGGGTAGTGGTCTAGGCTTGTCAGTTATTCATTCGATAATCACAAAGCACGATGGTTATATCGGAGTTCGATCAGAATCGGGTCAATTTACTGAATTTACCATCTTTCTGCCGGCTCTCGGGGTTGCTTCCGGGGTTAGAGCTGTGGCGGTTTCGGGAGAGGAGCCATTATTTAAAAAAAGTCGAATCCTGGTTCTGGATGATGAGGAGATTGTTCGCGAAATAATAACTGAGCTTCTGGAAGCCTATGGCTTTGAGGTCGAGACGGTTATTGATGGTCGTCAGGTTCTCGAAAGATATAAAGAGCAGGAGTTTGCCCTGGTGATAATGGATTTGACCATTCCGGGTGGAATGGGTGGTCGTGAAACGATCAAATTGCTAAAGGAGTTTGACCCGCAAGTGAAAGCCGTGGTCTCCAGTGGTTATGCCAATGATCCGGTGGTGGCCGATTATGAGAAGTACGGTTTTCGCGGTTTCCTTAATAAACCGTACAATATAGATGAATTGCTGCAACTTTTGAAAAACGTGTTGAGGGAAGGGGAAGTGTAAATGATGAATTATGAAAGATGAAGGGTGACAATAAAGTTTTGTGCTGCAGATAAGTTTTTTAAATATAAACCTTTTGCTTCCGGCGGGGCCGGGTTAAGGAGTGAAGATGAGTTTTTCTAAAACTGATGGAAAGGATGTTTACAGCCAATTGGCTCGCCATCTCGATAATCTGCCGGCCGGCTTCCCGGCGACCGAGAGTGGGGTTGAGCTGCGGATTTTAAGGAAATTATTTACGCCGGAGGAGGCTTTGGTAGCCCTGGGCTTACGCATGAAACCGGAACCAGCTGTCAAAATTGCTCAACGTCTGCAGAAAGAAGTAGATATCATTGAGCCTATGCTTGAGGAGATGTCGCATAAAGGTCTGATCTTTAGAGCTCGTAAAGATGATTTGACCTTTTACATGGCGACCCAATTTGTTGTCGGTATCTGGGAGTATCACGTCAACGATCTTGATGAAGAGCTGATTAAGGATGTTAATGAATATGCGCCCTTTTTGTTGGAGAAGACCTGGTCCGAAATGGAGACCAAGCAGCTGCGGGTGATCCCGGTTTCTGAAAGTGTACCGGCCGAAGCTTCAATCATGCCTTACGAAGAGGCCGCAACGATTATCAAAAGCCAGTCCAAGATTGTGGTCGCCCCCTGTATCTGTCGCACAGAACAGAAGATGATGGGTGCAGGCTGTGATAGTCCGATGGAGGCCTGCTTTATTTTTGGGGTCGCTGCTTTTTACTATGAAGAGAACGGTTTGGGCCGATCAATCTCCCAGGAAGAAGCAATGCAACTGATGCAAAAAGGGCTTGATGCCGGTCTCGTTTTGCAGCCCAGTAATTCGCAGAAGTCGATCAATATCTGCATGTGCTGTGGCTGTTGCTGCCAGATTTTAAAGAACCTCAAGAAGATGCCGCAACCGGCAACGATGATCGATTCCAATTATTATTCCGAGGTTGACGGCGAGCAATGTGTCGCTTGTGGTGATTGTGTCGAGCGTTGTCCTATGGATGCAATTACCGTCGAGGAGACCGCGAAAGTTGATCTTGACCGTTGCATCGGCTGTGGGGTCTGCGTTCCGGTTTGTGACTACGATGCTCTGCATTTAAAGCAGAAAGGTGAAGATTTACGGTCGGTACCGCCTGAGACGATGGTTGAAACTTATATGAAGATGGCCCAGGAACGCGGTCTACTCTAGTGCATGAACTTCCGGTTATTGAAAAAATTTTGCAGGTGGTGCTGGCCCATGCTCTAAAGAATCGGGTTAAAAGGGTGATGAAAATCCATCTTGAGGTGGGTGAACTTAGTGATCTGGAAGAGCAGTGGATGCAACACTACTTTGATCATTTGAGTAAAGGCAGTCGGGCCGAAAAGGCGAAGTTGGTAATCGAGAAAATTCCGGCCCGTTTGCAGTGTACTCAATGTGGCGAGATTTTTCCCTTTGTTGCGGCTGCGGAAGGGAGCAATGTCTGCCCGGCCTGTGCGGCTAAAGATTGTCGGCTGATTGCCGGGCAAGGTTATTTTATTAAGAACCTGGAGGTTCTATGAAACACGACAATAGCGTTGATGAGATTCGCCTGATCGAAGTAAAAGAGGAGATATTCGCTGACAATCGTAAGGTTGCCGACGGCTTGCGGGAAACCCTTAAACAGCAGAAGACTTTTATGTTGAATCTGATGGCCTCTCCGGGGGCCGGAAAAACCAGCCTCATAGTCAAAACTATTGCCGGTCTGGCAGATGACATTAGACTGGGGGTGATTGAAGCTGATATTGATTCGATGGTTGATGCTGAAACCGTGGTTAAGGCGGGAGTCCCAGCGGTGCAGTTGCGCACCGGGGGTTTTTGCCATGTCGATGCTTCGATGGTTGCTAAAGGTCTGGAAGGGCTGGCCGAAAAAGAGCTTGATCTGATTATCCTTGAGAATGTTGGCAACCTTGTCTGTCCGGCTGAATTTGATACCGGAGCCCACAAAAATGCGATGATCTTAAGCGTTCCCGAAGGGGACGATAAGCCCTTGAAATATCCCCTGATGTTTTCAATTTGTGATGTTCTTATTGTCAACAAGATCGACTATATGGATTTCTCTGACTTTGATCTCGAAAAGATGCGCGAGCGCGTATTAAGGCTCAATCCCGATATCAAAATTATCCCAGTCTCCTGTCGTACGGGTGAGGGTATCGAAAACTGGCTTGAATGGCTGCGAATGGTCAGTCGTCAGTAAAAACCGTCCCAGTTGCTTTTTTCACTTTTTTAGTTGATATACATCAGCCCCTGGTTTTTTTATACTGACGACTGACGACTGACGACTGACAAAGTGGCTTGACAGATGAAAGTCTATCGTCTATAGGGGTCTGACAATTGAATATGATAATGTTTCAGAGACGCATCAAAATAGCTGTTTAAGCTTTTTTGGAGATGCGATAATAGGGAATGCCGTGAAATTCGGCAACGGGCCCGTCGCTGTAATCGGTAACGAACACCGCAATAATGTCACTGTACTCTAAGAGTGTGGGAAGGCGCGGTAAGTAGGTTTGAGCCGGAAGTCAGAAGACCTGCTCTGAGATAAGGTACGGATACATTCTAGTCGGTGGAACGACAGAATGTTTAGATTTACTTCCGGCCTGTCTTCGTGATTAAATCTGGGAAATCCCGAAGAGCTGTGTGCAGCTTTTCGGGATTTTTTTGCCTTTTTTATGGGGCAAGGCTTTTTTAACGCAAAGGCGCTAGGCCGCAAAGTTGCGGTTTATGACTGGATTAGGTGTTTTAGTGAAAGATCATCATCTTCGATTAAAGTATTTACTTTTCTGCGTACTCTGTCCGGGGTTAATTCTCTTTTTCTCATTGATTTCAGTGGGGTCTGCGATCGCAGATGAGCAGAACTCTCTGGTGCTCGATGATATGGTTGTCGAGGCGACCGGGTTGGCCGAAGATTTTCGTACCGGTGATGTTGATCCTGGGCAGTTGACTTCATTTTCATCAGTTATCGACCTTGAAGGCATTGATCCTGGAATCAGCAGTCTTGGTGAGCTTCTGGCCAAAGAGGTCGGTATTCAGGTGCGGAGCTCCGGGGGGCTGGGCGGCTTCTCTTCGGTTTCTCTTAGGGGCTCTTCCGGAGATCAGGTTTTTGTCTATCTCGACGGGGTTCTGCTTAATGACGCTTCCGGCGGCGGCGTTAATCTGGCTCTGGTACCTCTAAATGAGGTTGCCGTAATTGAGGTCTATCGTGGGGTCTCGCCGGTCAATTTCGCTCGCGCCGGCCTCGGCGGGGTTATCAATATTCGGACGCGCCGGAGTCAGGCAGGAACCAATGGTGCATTAGGTTTTGGTTTGGGCTCTTTTGCCAGTGAACGTCTCTTTGCTTCGCTAAATCATCAAACTGAAAACCGTTTTGATTTTATTGGTATGGCCGAATATGTCAGCAGTGACAATAATTTTAAATTTCTTCATAATAATGGTACCGACTGGAACTCTGACGATGATCGCCGTGAAAAGCGCAACAACAACGAGCTCTGGCGGCGCAGCCTGATGCTTAAAGTGGGTCATGATTTTAGTGACGATCTTAGGTTTGAGATCTCCGAGCAGTACTTTAACCAGGATCGTCGTCTGCCGGCCTGGAACAATACTCCGGCCGCCAATACCCATTTTCAGACTGAGCGCCATCAACTTGTGGCCCGTCTCCAGGCTGATGATCTGGGCGCTTTGCACGTTAATCTGGCGAGTCAGTTTTTTTATGGCTGGAAAGAGGAGTTTTATAATGATTCTCAGGGGATACTCGGCCTGGGGCGACAGCATGAGCGTTATAATACCGAAAAATATGGAGTTTCTCTCTTTGGTGAATGGCCCACAGAATCTCAGGTTGTGACTGCAAATCTTGAGGCTGGCCGCGAAACCTATGAAGCTAAGGATCTTTTGCATTCGCGTCCCCGGGGCGACAGCCGTCGTAATTATTTCTCGGCCGCGCTCCAGGATAGTATCTTTCTATTTAAGCAGCGTCTTCTGTTGACACCGGCTTATCACTATCAATGGTATGATGATCGGCTTGAGAGTGTTGAGAGTGATCATGGCGGCGATATCCCGGGCCAGTCAAGGCGCAACGATTTTTTCAGTCCCAGCCTGGGAGCTCGTTTAACCCTCTGGGGGCCTTTTTCAATCCGGGCCAATCTGGCCCGTTACAGTCGTGAACCCTCATTTTACGAACTCTTCGGTGATCGTGGCTTTGTCGTCGGCAATCCTGATCTCAAAGCCGAAGAGGGAGAAAATTATGATGTCGGCCTGCAGTGTGCCTGGCCGACGCCGTGGTCTTTTTTAAGTCGGGTTGAGATCGAAACCGTCCTTTTCTACAGTAAAATCGACAACCTGATTACAAGGATCTATGACGCGCGTGGGGTTGGTAAGTCGGAAAATATTGCGGCCGCCCGGATCAGCGGGATTGAGGCCCGGGCCGCACTTGATTTCGGGCCCTATTTTCGGCTGTTGGCCAACGCGACCTGGCAGGATAGTGAGAATTGCGGGCAAATTGCTGCATTTCAGGGGATGGAGTTGCCGGGACGTTGGCAAGAGAGCTATCTCGTGCGTTTCGAGAGTAATTATCACTGGTTCAAAGCTTATCTCGAATATCAGCATGAGAGCAAGATGTTTTATGATGCTGCCAATCTGCTGCCCGCCGCCAGTAAAGATCTGGTCAATTTCGGCTTGACCATGACCCTGCCACTGCCTGCCAACGAGCTTGTTTTCGATCTTGAGATGAAGAATCTGGGCGGTGATGAGTATCAGGATTTTAACGGTTACCCAATGCCGGAAGAAGAGATTTTTCTTAACGTAGCATATCATTTTTAATTCTATTATTTTAAGGGGGAATTTATGAGTTTGTCCAGGATGTTAATGTTTAAAGGTTGCAGGTTGTTGTTGCCGTTTTTGGCTTTTGTTATTTTGTCAGTTTTTTCTGTTGGGACGGCTTTTGCCGATTATGCTTACTATTTCCCCTATTTTTCTATGTCGAACAGTAAGGGCGAGGTTGTCGGCCTGGCCTTAACCAACAGCAATGGTTTGAGTGCTGATGTCGCGATTTTGATCTACGATCAGAACGGGGTTACGAAAAGCGTTGAACGTTGGAGTTTGCCCCCTTTTGGTCAGCAGGCTGATGTGATCGGTTTGAGCCTTGATGAGGTGCCGGGCTCTTTTCAGGTGGTTTCGAACCAGCCCCTGACCGGGCTCTGTTTTCTCTTCGCCAACCAGATGACGGTTATGTATGATATGCCGATGACTCAGAGCCTTAAAAATAAACTTGATATCCCCCATACAGCGCAAGATGCGGAGTGGGGCATGCAGATCATGGTTGCCAATCCCAATGCGCAAGCGGTTCCTGTAGAACTAACTTATCGTGACAAGCTGGGCCAGACAAATGCGTATGCTCATACTGTAACCCTGGCTGCCAATGGGAGCGCAGTGATTAGTTTGGGGGATGTTCTGGCAAGTTGGGGGCTGGCTGATATGCAGGGAGGCTGTCTTCATCTGGTGACTGATGGTACCGGTGTGGTGGCTTTTGCCACCTACGACAGCCTCAAGAGTGGTGGCACCTTTTACGCAGGTCTTCTGGCGGTTGACCCGTCTCTTTCTGTCGATAATTTTACCCGTTCACAATATGCGGTGGTCTCCTGTTCAGCACCAGACTATCAAAGTGGAGTACACGCGTTGCTTGAGGTTGAAAAGCCGAGAACCCTGCAGGACAATCTTTTGCCGACGATTTCAGATATTAAGATAGTAGCACAAGGTAACTATTTTTATCGGATAGATCGTGGTAATGGTAATCTTACCAAATTTTCTGCTGATACTCCGGCAACCCCGATCTGGCAGTATACAACTAATGATATGTCTGAGATTGAAGGTAGTAATCCACAGAGCGTAATTTTCTCTCCGGCAACCCTGGCCTCCGATGCCAAAGCTTATCTACCTCGTTTAGGTTCGACTAAAATGTGGATTGTCGATCCGGCAACGACTACGGCGCAGGGTTTTAAGCTGGGTGAAGTTGAACTGGGAGATTATGCTGACAGTGATGGCCTGCCCGAGATGACCAAAGGGGTGATTGTTAACGGTAAACTCTACTTGATTTTGCAGCGTCTAGATCAGGATAATGGTTGGGTTCCAACTAATACTTCCTATCTTGTGGTTATCGATATCGATACTAATGAAGAGGTCGATACGCAAGACGGGGTTGAAAATTTCAAGGGAATTCCTTTGCCGATCAAAAATCCTCAGGAGATTGTCTATAATGCTGCAGTCGGTAAGATATTTATTCAGGGTGTTGGTAATAATTTCAGTTTCCCGCCCGAATATACCGGCGGAATTGTTTCGGTTGATCCCGTAACTTATGATGTCGCCATGGTGGTTGATGATGGTGACGAAACCGAGCATCCGTATGGTAATATTTCCGGTTTGGTCATTATTTCTGCGACTAAAGGTTATTTTGTCTCCTATGCTGGTTGGGGTGATAATGTCCTCTACAGCTTCAACCCGACTACTGGTGTTGTTGATGCAGCCCCGCTGGCAGCCTTCCCTTTAACTGAATCTGTTGAAGATAATACCAACATCCCTGTGATTGGAGTTGATGGTCAGGGGATGCTCTGGGTCTGTTCCAGCACTTACGCTGATGGCGGTCTTTTGACCATCATCAATTCGGCCGACGACAGCGTTGATCAGGAACAGGTTCTCAGTCTTGATCCGCAAGGGATCGCTTTCGGTACCTGGGAGTAAGTCTTAATGCGGGCAGCTTGATTTAAAGTTTTTCCAGATTGTCAACAAAAACGGCTTACAGAGTATCTTCTGTAAGCCGTTTTTAGTTTGCGATAGTCTCTTTTGGCGGGAAAATTTTTTTAGTTCTGGTTTTTATGGGATTATGGTCTCTTCTTCAGAGCCGGTGGAACTCCGTTTCTATTCCAGCCTCTTAAACAGTAGTAGTCGTTAAGCATAATCCCCAGTTCCTTTTCGGTGATAACCTTGCCCGAATCTTTGAGACGGCGATGCAACTGTTTGGGGAGGCGGTCGGCATTAGGGCTCATGCCTTCACGCAGGTTGAAGCGGCGGACAAGATCGGCAATCCGGGTTGCAACCTCACTTAATTTTGCGCGCTCGAAAGTTTCTCCGGTTATCATCTCAAGCATTTCGCTGAGCTTTTCCCAGGGGTAGAGATCGCGGAAAAAGCGGCAGAGAATAAGACTGTCAAAGATTGTCAGACGATCCTCGAAGTCGATGAAAAGTTCAGCTTTATCAGTAGTTTCGGCGGGGTCGATCATGCCGCTCAATTCAGGTTTGTAAAAGGTCGCTCGCAAATGACAGGCGCCACGATCTGAAGTGGCGTAGCCCAGCCCCATGCCCTTTAAGACTCGAGGATCATAACCGGCGGGCTCCATCCCTTTGACGTGGACGGCCAGCTCTTCAAGGTGCCAGACTGCAGCAGCGTGGCGGATTCCTTCCGCGAGAATCGCGCCGATTCCCTTTTTTTCAGCAATTTTGACCAAAAGTTCAGCAATCGCGTCGACCTGGCCGTAAGCGATCGGATAATCAACCCGGTCCCGGCGCACCGCTTCGATGGTAAAGGCGCAGAGGTTGCCGGCCGTGATCGTATCCATGCCGAGGCGGTCGCAGATATCATTTAAGTAGGCGATTTCCTCGATCTCGTTGATTTCGCAAAGGCCGCCAAAAGCATAGATGGTTTCGTATTCCGGGCCTTCAAGTTTAAGACCTTTGTGGCGACCCTGCTCGATTGTGGTCAGGCGGCCGCAGGCTATAAAACATTTCAGGCAGGCATGGGCTTTAACCTGGCAGCGTTCATGCAGGGCTTCGGCCCCGATCTCCGGCCACTCCTTATAACTCCCCTTGGACCAATAGCGGGTCGGAAAGGCCCCGGCTTCGTTCATGATTTTAACCATCATGGGCGTCCCGGAACTTTTGTAGGCTTTGACCCCGGGGAGCTCTTTGCTGGTTTTGGCAAAATTCTTGGCCCAATCTGCGAGTTTTTCAGGTTCGGCCAGGGGGCGCTGGCAATCTCCCTGAAACAGAATGCCTTTAAGTTTTTTTGAACCCATGACCGCCCCTAAGCCAGTGCGTCCCGCCGAGCGCCAGTAGTCGTTCTCGATTACGGCAAAACGCACCAGGTTCTCACCCGCCGGGCCGATGACCACGGCCCCCGATTTTTTAAAACCGGAAATTGCGAAACGTTCGTGCAGGGCATCTTCACTCTTATAGCTGTCAAGTCCCCAGATATCATCAGCCGGGTGAAAATCGACCCCTTCGGGATGGATTCGTAAAATCATCGGAGTTTCACTGCAACCTTTGATCAAGAGGGCGTCAAAGCCCGCCGCATCGATCGCTTCGGGGACCTTGCCGCCAGCATAAGATTCGGCATAGATCCCGGTTTGTGGTGATTTGCTGTAGACTCCATAGCGGCAGGAGCCCCAGATCGAGCTCCCGGAAAAAGGGCCGGTGGCGAAAATCAGGCAGTTTTCCGGGGCTAAAGGGTCAACTTCGGCCGGATTGTTCTCGTAGAGCAGCCAGGAGGCCAGTCCCTTGCCGCCCAGATAGTTTTGATAGATCTCAGCCTCAGGTGTCTCAATTTGATACGTTCTGCTGCTCATATCAACTTTAAGAATGCGACCGTAGACACCGTTCATGTTAGATTCTCCAAATTGTATTCAGGTGCTTGAGTTGGGCCATCTCATCTTCATACTCGCGTGCTACCAAAGATGAAAAGGCGGCCAGTTGCACCCGGTCGTTCCGGCAGATGACGGTTCCGTTCAGGGCCTCAAAAGCAAGAACGTTACCCGTTTTATTAAGATTTACCAGATCCACATTGTCAAACCCGATAGTTTCCGTGATTTCAGCCAGTAACTCAAAAAGTCGATTCGATGAAGGAGCCTGACGATAAAGCACTGCCACATCAAGATCGCCTCCATCACGAACCACTCCCTTTTGAGCTGAGCCGAAGATAGTCGCGGCAGCGACGTCGTTACAACAGTGAAACAGACTTTTCAGTTGCTCTATATCAATGGAGGTCATAGACTTTGATCTCCTCTACAAAACGGTCGAAATCATTAAGATGATTTTGCAGAATGTCGAGAAGGATTTCATCATTAATTGATTCATAGCGATGAACAATGAAATTGCGGAACTGAATCATCTTGCGGTAATTCAGGGCATCGGCAATCACTCCTTTATCCTTAAGAATTTCAAGTGCGCGGAACGAGGTTGGCGCCGGAGGGTGATCCAGTAGTGAAATAATCCGGTTCGCAATATCGATGACGGCTTCAATGCTGACCTGTAAGGTCCGCTCAATGCCGCGTTTTAAAAAATAATCGGTTTGCAGTTTTTCCAGTGAAAGCTCTTTCAGAGACCGTAATTTATCAGTCCCTTCAGCGATTTGATCGATTTTCGCGCTGACTATCCCGTTGAGATTCATGTTTGCGCCCTCTCACTGTTGATTAGTGAAGATTTTATAGACAACAATAATTTACTGTAACCATTTTACTCTTCTAACCAATAAAATTGCCCCCGATTTTTTTAGCCTGCTGGGGTAGTATGTTCTGTTTGACCGTCTGCGGATTAGCATTGTTGGGGAACATGCTCAGACCAGGGTTTGATTTTCATTATTATATTATGTAAAGTTCGTTCCGCTATTTCCGTATCGTATGCCACTTGAGCCCGTAACCAGTAACCGTTGGATAAACCAAAAAAACGGCAGAGTCTTAAATCTGTATCCGCTGTAATGGAACGTTTTCCTGCGACAATTTCGCTGATACGTTGAGCCGGAACGCTGATTTCTTTGGCCAAACGATATTGGCTGAGCTCCATGGGTTTGAGAAACTCTTTCCGGAGAATTTCCCCGGGAGTGACAGGTTTAAGTTTTTGCATAATAAATTCTCCTTAGTAATATTGACGAAGCGTTTGATTTGCAGACTTTTTGAAAGTGCTTTTGTCTCTTTGCATTTAAACGATCTTATCATTATTAAAACATAACGCGTAGCGTGATTAATGTCAAGCGTGATGGCCGTATAATAATCTTTTCTGAGAGGTTAAATTTGATGCCGGTGATTTAATTTTAATCAGCCGGTTTTATAGGTTTAATCATCTAATGTGGGCTTTGCTCGCGATCCAAGGCACAAAGGCACAGAGGCAGAAGGCTCAAAGCTTTAATTGAAGGAGGTAACAACATGATTTTAAAAACTTTGTGTCTCTGTGCCTTCAGCCTCTTCTGCTGTGCCTATATTGTGGTTGGCATATATGTTGCTCAATAGCTGAGGCTATGTGTCGTAAACTTTCTGTTGTCATGGCAACTGATTCTTTTCGATGTTGACGATGGCGGGCTGGCGATATCCACTTAAATAAATATTATTTCTGTCTTAAGGTTTTTTTAAAGTAGTTATCGGAGGGGAATAGATGGCTGAGATCAAAAAGCTGGAGACGGCTAAATTGATGAAAAAAGTGATGGCGGACCATTTTTATGAGATCGACGAGGCCTTTAAGACTGGTAAAACCAAAGTTGCCTGGTGCACCAGTGTTGGTCCGGCCGAACTGCTTAGGGCAATGGGTTTTGTTGTCTATTTCCCGGAAAATCATGCTGCTATCTTAGGGGCTTCACGGGCGGCTAACGACTGTATCCCAGCCGCCAACGCGATTGGCTATTCGCCGGAGATCTGCTCTTATCTGACCTCCGATGTCGGGGCCTACCTCAAAGGTTTTACGCCTTTATCCAAGATTTATGATGGTATTGAAACAATCCCCAAACCGGATGTCCTAGTCTATAATACTAATCAATGTCGTGACGTCAAAGACTGGTTTGAATGGTATGCCCGGGAGTGGAAGGTGCCTTGTTTAGGGATTGAGAGTTTTGTCAATGTCGGGGATGTGACCAAGGACCATGTTGACAGTATTACCGCTCAGATGAAGAAATTGGCTACTGATATTACGGCGGCGACCGGTAACAAAATGGACGAAGATCTTCTCAAAGAGACGGTGCGACTTTCTCGTCACTGTTCTGATCTTTGGAAAGATGTTCTCGAAATGGCGGCCAACAAACCTTCACCCTTGACCTTTTTTGATGGCACCATCCATATGGGGCCGGCCGTCTGCCTGCGCGGTACTCAAATAGCGGTTGACTATTATGAGACCCTCCTGAAAGAGCTTCAAGGTTGGGTTGCTGAAGGGGTGGCGGCGGTTGCCGGTGAACGCCATCGCATTTATTGGGAAGGGATGCCAATCTGGGGTAAACTGCGGGAGAATGCCAAACTTTTTCTTGAACTAAAAACTTGTCTTGTGGCTTCAACTTATTGTAACAGCTGGATCTTTTCGGCTTTAGATCCGGATGATCCCTGGAACTCAATGGCCCGGGCCTATACTGAACTCTTTATTGTCCGGGATGACGACTTCAAGGAAGATTACTATCGACGGATGCTTGATATTTTCGGCTTTGATGGAATTATCTTTCATGATGCCAAAACCTGTCCCAACAACTCCAATTGTCGCTACGGTTTGCCGCAGCGTTTCAGCAAAGATACCGGGATCCCATTTATTACGATTGATGGCGATCTTAACGATCTGCGCTGCTATTCAGAAGAGCAGGCGATCACCAAGATCGAAGCTTTTGTTGAGCAGTTAGACGGCTAAACAGTTCAAAGTTCAGAGTTTTCAGTTCAAAGTTGATGGGACTGTAAATCTGAATTTATTATCCATAGTTTAATTTTGAACTGTCGTTCTAAATTGTTTTTGATTTTTAACCCTGAACTTTGAACTGAGAACTTTGAACTATTTTGCAGGTATAGATATCGGGTCAACCACGGCTAAAGCGGTGTTGGTTGATGGCCATGGGGCGATTCTGGCGCAGGCCGTACAGCGCAGCGGCTATGACTTTGAAGTGGTGGCGAGTGATGTTTTTGATTCGGCTCTGAAACTCGCCAAGTTGCAGCGGGATTCGGTTGTAAAGGTGGTTTCAACCGGTTACGGGCGCCGTAATGTCGATTTTGCCGATCAGCAGCGGACCGAAATTTTATGTCACGCCCGAGGCGTTAACTACCATTTTCCAGAGCCTGTGACGGTGGTCGATATCGGTGGTCAGGATAATAAGGTGATCCATCTTGGGGCCAAAGGCGAGCGCCTGAGTTTTACGATGAATCGTAAATGTGCTGCCGGAACCGGAGCTTTTATCGAGGAGATCGCTTATCGTCTCAATATTCCCCTTGGTGATCTTAACCGGATGGCGGAAGCGGCCGAAAGTGAAGTGACGATCGGCTCTTTTTGTACAGTCTTCAGCTGCACCGAGATTCTCGGTATGGCCCGACGCGGTATCCCCGTAGAAGGTATTATCAAGGGTGTTTTTCGCTCGGTGGTTAAACGCGTGGCTGAGATGGATGCCCTCGATGGCAAGATTGTGATGACCGGCGGGGTCGTTGAGCACAATCCGATTGTTGCCCGGATGTTGGGGGAATCTCTAGGCCGCAGCGTCATAACGCCGCCACATCCGCAGGCGATCGGTGCCCTGGGTGCGGCCCTGATTGCTCGTGATTTACAAAATAAATAATTTTCTTTTTATTAATTTAAGGACTTTTAGAAAGTCACAAAGTGTACGGCAAAGTAAAATGTTTAGATGCAAGGCGCGAAAAGCCTGAGGAGTGAGGCGTACAATCAGTACGCCGCAATGACGAAGGTTTTTCGGAACGAAGCAGATGAGCGTTTTACTTTGTCGTAAAGAGGAAAACATTATGTTGGATGCACTGTTTAGACCTAAAGCCGTTGCTGTTATCGGCGCCTCTAACCGTCGTTTGACGATTGGTTACCGGATTGTTGAAAACCTGGTCGATAGTGGTTTTAAGGGGCCGATTTTTCCGATTAACCCGAAAGCTCCATACATAAAGAACTTCATTGCCTACAAAGACATTATGGATGTTCCGCTACAGGTCGATCTGGCTCATATCATTGTCAAAAATACCAGGGTTCCCGAAGAGATCGAAAAGTGCGGAAAAATGGGAATCAAGGTCGTGATTGTCAATACCGCCGGTTTTGGTGAGATTGGTCCGGAAGGGGTTAAGCTTCAGGATGAGATGATGGCGGTTGCCAAAAAATATGGGGTTCGGGTTTTTGGCCCCAACTGTCAGGGGGTTATGAATTCCGATCCTGAAGTTCGGGCTTACTGTAATTTTACTTTTACGAGTATGGTTGAAGGTTCGATTTCGCTGATGGCTCAATCCGGCGGTGTCGGCGAAGTTATTAATAATCGTCTCTATGAACTTGGTCTTGGTTTTCGGATGTACGCTTCCTACGGAAACCAGGTCGATATTAACGCCACCGAGATTTTAGAGTATTGGGGCAATGATCCCGGAACGAAGGTTATTCTGCTACACATCGAAACTTTAAAGGATCCGGCCGGCTTTGCCAAAGTGGCGCGCGAAATCACCAAGCGCAAACCGGTTCTGGCGATGAAGACCGGACGCACTAAACTTGGTGCCAAAGCAGTCTCATCGCATACCGGCGGCATGATGGCGATCGATACCACTACCAATCTCCTGCTTGAAAAATGTGGTATCCTGACCTTTAACGATGAAGAAGAGCTTTGCCAGGCGGCGCGGGCCTTAGCGCAATTGCCGGTGGCCGAAGGCAACCGGGTCGGGATTATCACCAATACCGGCGGCCCGGGAATTATTGTTACTGATGAGCTTACCGAACGTGGTTGTGACCTGGCTGAGATCAGCCAGGCCAGTCGTGATACCCTGCAGGGCAGTCTCTATCCTGAGGCTTCTCTGGCTAATCCTATCGACGTTCTGGCGACCGCCACCCCGGAACATTATAAACTGGCGGCTGAGACCCTGATGAGTGATCCTGGGGTCGATATTGTTTTTGTCAATTTTATTACCCCATTTTTTGTCGATACCGAAGGTGTGGCATGCGCTTTGACGGCGGTGGCCAAAGATGCGGCCAAACCGATGGTCGCTTGTGTCATGACCGAAAAACAGGGTTGGCAGAAGACACTTGAGATCTTTAACGAAGGTGGTATTCCAACCTTTGATATGCCGGAGATGGCGGGCAAAGTGGCGGCGGCTGTGGCGCGCTATGCGGCTCTGCAAAAACGTCAGGATTGTCCGCCGCTTACGTTTAATGATGTTGATACGGCGGCAGCCTCCCAGTTGATCGAGAAAACCAAGGCTTCGGGGCGCTCCTTCATGGCCCAGGCCGACGCTTTTAGTCTCCTCTCAGCTTATGGTTTGCCGGTTCCGGCCTACAGTGAATCAGGTGATCTGGATGGCACTTTGGCCGCTGCGGCCGAGATCGGTTATCCGGTGACGATTAAGGTCGAGTCGGAAGATGTCGTCCATAAATCTGATGCGGGCGGGGTTGTTCTTAACCTTAAAGATGGTCAGGCCCTGACCGAAGCCTATCGGAAGATGGCGCAGAATTTCCCCGGGGCTGTCTGTTTTATCCAGAAATTTATGGATCCCGGTATTGAAGTTATGGTCGGTGCCAATCGTGAGACCGAAGGTTTGGGCCACGTTGTTGCCTTTGGTCTGGGGGGGATCTTTGTTGAAGTTATGAAAGATGTGGTCTTTCGCTTAAATCCCCTGGCCTCAGATGATATTGAAGCGATGATTACGGGTATTAAAGGTTTTCCCATTCTCGAAGGAATCCGCGGTCGTCAAGGGGCTGATATTGAGAAGTTGAAAGAGGTTATCAGTCGGATCTCAATGATCTTAAATAACCATGATGCGATTGATGAGATGGATCTCAACCCGATTTTTGCTTACCCTGAGGGGTGCGAACCGGGCCTGGTTGATGTGCGGATTAAACTCAAATAAATTGGTAACTTCAGGTGCCGCCCACAAACTGTCTCAATGCGGGGACAGACCTCAAGGCAGGGCTTTAGCCCGAGCCGGGCTGAGCTTGTGCCTGAGCGAAGTGAGGAAGTGCCCTTGGGGTATCCCCCTCGGAGAGGGCGAAGCAATGTTCGCCGCCAGTTGTTGCAACGTAACTTGAATTTTTATAAAGGATTCTGAAAATGGCATTATGGCTTAATCTTGGCGAAATCCTGCGGGTTAACGCGGTCAAATTTCCGCAGCAGGTAGCTTTTTGTGACAGTAGTAGAAATTTTACTTTTCCGCAGACCAATCTGCGGGTTAATCGACTGGCTAATGCTCTGGCCGGGTTGGGGGTTGTTAAGGGTGATAAAGTCTCCTGTTTTATGGAGAATTCGATTGAGATCTGTGAGCTTTATCTCGCCTGTGCCAAACTTGGGGCGGTGATCAATCCTATCAATTTTCGTCTGGTTGGTCCTGAGGTTGAGTATATTGTCAATAACGCCGACGCCAAGGTGATGATGGTTGATGATGAGTTTGTGCCGATGGTCAGCGAGATCAGGGAAAAACTTGTTAAGGTCAGCGATTTTATTGTGGTCGGCAAGAGTTGTGACGGTTTTATTGAATATGAAGCCCTGTTGGCCGAGGCCGATGCGGAAGAACCGGGTTTGAACGTGGCCCCGGCTGATCCCTGGATTCTCCTCTATACCTCGGGAACCACCGGGCGTCCTAAAGGGGTGATCCGCTCGCATGAGTCATATATCGCCTTTTATCTTATCAACGGCAGCGATTTTAATTTCAGCTACCGTGATATGATCCTGACCTGTATGCCTTTGTGTCATGTTAATACGACCTTCTTCTCTTTTTCCGCGACCTATCTCGGTGGAGGTAACTATATTCAACCGGCCCGCTCCTTCAAACCTGAGAACATTCTGGCGATTATAGAGCGTGTAAAGATAACTTTTATTTCGTTAATCCCGACTCATTACAATTTGATTTTTTCTCTCGATTCGGAAAAACTTAACTCCTTTGATCTTTCATCCCTTGAAAAACTTCTCTGTTCTTCAGCACCAGCCCGTAAAGAGCACAAGGAAGCGATTTTAAAATTAGTTCCCGGAGTCAAGCTTTATGAGGGCTATGGCTCGACTGAGGCTGGGATCGTAACGACCTTGATGCCGGAAGACCAGATGACGAAACCAGGTTCGATCGGTAAAGAGTCTTCCGGGACTGATCTCATCCGGATTTTGGATGAAAACGGCAAAGATGTTGTCCCTGGTGAAGTTGGTGAACTCTATTCACGGGGGCCGATGCTCTTTGACCACTACTACAAACTGCCGGAAGTGACAGCCGAATCTTTTCAGGGTGAATATTTTTCTGCCGGTGATATGGCCCGGTGCGATACGGATGGTTACTATTACTTAGTTGACCGTAAGAAAAATATGATTATAACCGGGGGTGAAAATGTCTACCCCTCTGAGGTTGAAAATGTTATCGCGGCGCATCCAGCCGTTTTTGATGTTGCCGTCGTCGGTCTACCCCACGAGAAATGGGGTGAAGAGGTGAGCTCAGTAATTATTCTGAAAGATGGGCAAAAGCTTTCTGAAGAGGATCTGGTCAGTTATTGTCGGGCCCAGTTAGCCCCATATAAATGTCCCAAGAAAAACTTTTTTATCTCAGCCGATGAGATGCCGCGTACCGGTACCGGGAAAATTCTGCATCGCATATTGCGTGAGCGTTACGCTCAATAATTCTTAAAAAGGGAAAAAATGAAAATCGCAATTGTTGGTGCCGGGGGGCTTGGGGCTTCATTTGGAGCGCATCTGTTTGCAGCCGGTGTCGATGTCACCCTGATCGAGATCGACCGTCGCCGGGTTGAAGAAATTGCCGCCAAAGGGCTCTATATGCAGATGCCGGATGGCAGCGAGCAGCACTGTAAAATCAGGATCACTGACGATCCGGCCTCTGTCGGCCTCGTTGATCTGGTACAAATTTCGGTGAAAGGCTATCATACTGAATCTGCCGCAAAAGGGGCTTTGCCGATGGTCGGCCCCGAAACCTTAGTCCTCTCGGTGCAAAACGGGTTGGGTAATCTGCGGCAGATCGCAAAGCATATTCCCAAAGCGCAGATTCTGGGAGGAGTAACCGCTTTAAGCGCCATGCCTCTGGGTTTGAACCGGGTTAAATTTAATGGCGGTATTGGTGGGATTCGTTTCGGCCGCTTTGATGGCATGGTCGATACTCGTTTAGAAGAAATTGCCAGAGTTATGTCAGATGCAGGCCTTGAGACCCATATTATCGATGGTGATATCAGGGTGCCGATCTGGCGCAAACTTCTGGCCAATGCCGGTAACTGTGTCGCCGCGATCAGCGGTTTTACCGGTAACCAGCTGATGGCTTCTCCTGAAACGAGTGAGTTGACCGCACTTTTGGCTTATGAGACTGCCACTGTCGCCCGTTCTGAAGGCCTCGATTTTCCCGAACTTGAAAATGCCGGTGACTATGTTTTGACCAAGTGCCTGCCGGGGGTCAAAGATAATAAGATCTCAATGTTGCAGGATGTCGAAGCTAACCGCCGGACCGAGATTGAGACCTTGAATGCCGAAATTGTGAGAGTCGGCGAGGCCAATGGGGTTCCAACCCCTTACAGTAAAGTGATGACCCTGTTGATTAAAGCCCGCGAGCAGAAAATGTTGTGGGATATGGAGAATACAGCATAAAGTTACATTTAGTCGTGTTGAACTTTGCTACGCCCTCATAAACGGGGTCAAAGCTGGGGTGCTGCGCACCTTGTACCAGCAATGACCCCAATCCCGGAAGTTTTTGAGTGTTGGTTGCATGGTTGAAGAATAGTTGATGATTGATAATTTTGTGGGTGCTTGGAAACCCATAACAAACTGGAGGTTTTTTTATGTTTACTAAAGCTTATATCCCTTATGGTGGTTATTTTTCTTCTCCGTTTGCCCGCTGGCAGGGGGCGCTGGCGAATGAGAACGGTATTGAACTGGCGGCGGCCACGGCTAAACGTTGGCTCGCGGAAAAAAAGATTGATGCCGGGCTCTTTGAATATCTTTTTTACGGCTTTACGATTCCCCAGAATCATGGTTTCTATGCGAGTCCCTGGGCGGCGGCGATGATGGGAGCCGAGAGGATTCCTGGCTGCATTATCAGTCAAGCCTGTTCGACCTCAACCACCTGTGTTTATCAGGCGGCTCTCGGCATCGAAATGGGCGACTACAATAAAGCTTTTACCCTGATGTCCGATCGCTGTTCCAACGGCCCGCATCTGGCTTGGCCTAATCCGAAGGGGCCGGGTGGTGAACTTGAAACTGAAAACTGGTTGATGGATAACTTTGGTAACGATCCTTGGGCTAAAAATGCGATGATCGAAACCGCCGAAAATGTGGCCAAGGAAGCCGGTATAACCCGCGAGGAGTGCGATGACTTGGCGATGCGTCGTTTTGAGCAATATCAAGATGCCCTGGCTGACGACCGTGCCTTTCAGAAACGTTATATGTTTCCGATTGAGCTTAAGATCAGTAAACGTAAAACTATTACTTTTAGTGAGGATGAAGGGGTTGCTCCGATGACCGCTGAAGGGCTCGCCGGCCTGCGGCCGGTTCTGCCGGAAGGGGTACATAGTTTTGGTTCTCAGACCCATCCGGCCGATGGTAACTGCGGGCTGATTGTAACCGATCAGCAGACTGCCAAAGAGTTAAGCAGTGATGCCGGGGTTGAAGTCCAGGTTCTCTCTTATGCGTTCTATCGTGAGAAGAAAGGTTATATGGCGGCAGCCGTTGTCCCGGCCGCTGAGAAAGCCATACAGAAAGCCGGTATCGGCATTAAAGATGTGAAAGCCATTAAAACCCATAACCCGTTTGCGGTCAACGATCTCTATATGGCCAAAAAACTTGGAATTGATGCTAACTCATTCAATAATTACGGGAGTTCGTTGATCTTTGGTCATCCCCAGGGTCCCACAGCTGGACGCTCAATAATTGAGATGATTGAAGAACTAGCCCAAAATGGCGGTGGCTATGGTCTCTTTGCCGGTTGTGCTGCCGGTGATACGGCGGCGGCCCTGGTTTTGAAAGTTACATGTTAGAGGCTTGAGAGAGGATGAAATGTTTTTACCACGAAGACACGAAGGCCACGAAGCTAAAAAGCCTTTCTTCGTGCTCTTTGTGTCTTCGTGGTGTATATAAAAGTGTTTATTTGGTTTCGATTTGGCCAGCTTAGGCTGCTAATAAAAAGAGGTTAAATTATGAGTGAGAATAAAGCGATTTTATCAGGTAATGAAGCGATTGCCAGGGGTGTTTGGGAGGCCGGTGTCCGTTTGGCTTCCGCTTATCCCGGTACGCCCTCAACCGAAATTCTCGAAAATGTTAAAAATTATAAAGATATCTATTCCGAGTGGGCTCCGAATGAGAAAGTTGCCTTAGAAGTCGGGATCGGCTCCTCTATTGCCGGGGCTCGGACCCTGGTGACGATGAAGCATGTCGGCATCAATGTCGCGGCTGATCCTCTCTTTACCTTGTCCTATACGGGAGTTAATGGTGGTCTGCTTCTGGTCAGCGCCGATGATCCGGCCATGCACAGCTCCCAGAATGAGCAGGATAACCGTAATTATGGTCGTTTTGCCAAAATTCCGGTGATTGAGCCGAGTGACAGTCAGGAGTGTAAAGATTTTGTCGCAACCGCTTTAGAGTTGAGTGAGAAGTTTGATACCCCGGTCCTCTATCGGACGACAACTCGGACCTCACATTCGAAGAGTATTGTCATCTTAGGCAAGCGCACTGAGCAGCCGGGTAAGGTTGAACTCGTCAAAGATATGCCTAAATATACGATGCTGCCGGTCAGTGCCAAAAAACGGCATCCCTTGGTTGAAGAGCGCATTGTTAAACTTAAAGAGTATGCTGAAACCACAGCCCTTAACCGAGTTGAGTATAACGATACCAAAATCGGCGTCATCACTAATGGTATCAGTTATCAGTATGTTAAAGAAGCTCTGCCGGAAGCCTCTGTTTTGAAACTGGGTCTTACCTATCCTCTGCCGGAAAACAAGATCAAAGATTTTGCGGGCAAGGTTGACAAGCTTTTGATTATCGAAGAGGGCGATCCTTTCTTTGAAGATCAGATCAAAGTTATGGGGGTTAAGGTAGATCACGGCAAAGATCTCTTTCCGTTGGAGGGAGAACTCAGTGCCGCTTTTATCGAAGCTCAGGTTAATGGAGTGGTCGCTGAAGTTAAAGATGCCGCCCCCGGTCTTCCCGGTCGCCCGCCGGCGTTCTGCCCTGGTTGTTCACATCGCGGAATCTTTTGGATCCTCAAAAAACTCAAAGTCTTTGTCTCTGGTGATATCGGTTGTTATACCCTTGGCGCCCTGCCGCCGATATCCGCTATGCACGCTTGTGTCTGTATGGGGGCGAGTATCAGCATGGGTCATGGGATGGCTAAGGTCGTTGAAAACAGCGATGATATGACTCAAAAAGTAGTCTCAGTTATCGGTGATTCAACCTTTTTTCATTCGGGCATGACAAGTTTGCTGAACGCGATTTACAATAAGAGTAGTTCAGTAGCTATGATTCTCGATAACCGGACGACGGGTATGACCGGCGGTCAGGAGAATCCGGGATCTGGAAGAACTTTGGATGGGGAAGAGGCTATTGCTGTCGATATACCGGCTTTGGTGAGAGCCTTTGGTATTAAAAATGTCGTCAAGATCGATCCCTACAATCTTGTTGATATCGAAGATAAATTGAAACTTGCTCTGGCCTCCGATGAGATGACCGTAATCGTGGTTGAAGCTCCTTGCGTCTTGCGTTACCGTATCAGTCACCCACCCCTTAAAGTCGATCCGGAAAAATGTACTGCCTGTAAACGCTGTCTTACGGTCAGTTGTAATGCGCTTTCTTTAGAAGAGAAGGGTGATGATAGTTTTGTGGTGATTGATCCCAATATGTGTGTTGGTTGTGGCATCTGTGCGCAGGTCTGTAAATTTGATGCAATTGGGAAATAAATAGAATTGGAGAATAAATAATGGAAACGACAAATATTTTACTGGCCGGTGTCGGTGGTCAAGGGGTTCTGCTGGCGAGCCAGATCTTTACCTCGGTGGCGATTGAGGCCGATCTTGATGTTAAGCAGAGTGAAGTGCATGGAATGTCACAGCGTGGCGGCAGCGTTACCAGCCATGTGCGTTTTGGCGATAAAGTTTTCTCGCCGACAATTGATCCCGGTGAAGCTGATTTTCTGATCGGTTTTGAGCGCCTTGAAACCCTGCGAAATGTACACTGCTTAAAGCCCGGCGGGACGATTATCTACAACAGTATGCGCATCAATCCCAGTACGGTGGCGGCCGGTGTGGCCGAATATCCGGATGATGTTGCGGCTCAGATTGCGGCTTTCGGGGAGAAAACCTTCGAAGTTGATGGTCTCGGTCTGGGGCAGCAGGCGGGTAATCCGCGTTCCTCCAATGTCGTTATGGTAGGTGCGGTCTCAAGTTTTCTCTCTCTGCCTGAAGCTCTCTGGGAGGAAAAAATTCGTCAGCTTCTGCCGCCCAAATTGGTCGACCTTAACCTTAAAGCTTTTCATTTGGGTCGCGAAGCTGTAAAAGGAAAATAATTTTTCAGTTATACAGTGATTTCTGAAAAGGGGGGCGTTTCCAGCGCCCCCTTTTTCTTTTGTGAAAATATAAAAACAAGCTTGTCTTTTATCAACAAAGCCACTATCTCATTCCCTGAACCATAATATCTGAACTGTCATTTATGATCTATAAAAACACCAAACAAGTTCTCACCGCCCTGCATCAGATAAGTTGTCTGACAATGGCCGGGATGAGTCGTGAAGAGTTCGCCCGAACCATTCTTGAAACGGTGACCGGGGCTCTCTGTTACGATCGTGTAGCACTCTATTTGTTGCGCGAGGAGAGCAGTATTCTTGAAGGGGTTGTTAATGTCGGTTGTCAGGTCAGTGTTAAGGGGTTGAAATATGATCTTAAAAAGGATCTCTGTGTTGAAACCAGGGTTGTGCGCACCGGAGAGATTATCCTGATTCGAGAAGGGTTTGATCAGTCTTTCTTTACGGCACTTGATCGGCGTCGCAATGCCTCTTTAAAGCGCAGCAATTGTGTCCTCATGCCGGTGATTACTGAAAGTGGGATTGTCGGGACTATGTTGGCAGATCGCAGTTTCAGGCAAGAGGAGATCAGCGATGATGATATTGAGATCCTCGAGATTTTTTGTAACCAGATCGGGGTTGGGGTTGAAAATCGCCGTCTCAATGCCCATAATCAGCGTCAGATTGATGAACTTATAGAGCTGCAAATGATCTCCCGGCAGATGAGTGAAACGGCTGAGATGAGTGATCTTCAGCAGATTATTGTCTCTCGCGGGGCGGAGTTGGGCCGCGCTCAAGCAGGTTGGTTACTGTTTAATCGGGGGTCGGGTGATAAACTTTTGCCGGTCTCAGCTTTTGGGGCTTTGCCGGAAGAGTGCTGGAATCTTGATATTAAAAATCAGTTAAGGGAGTCTTTGGCCAGTAACCAATCCCTTTTTCGCTCGACAATGAGAATCTCAACCGGCGGCGGGAGCCGGCAGGTTGGGGTTTTGAGTATGCCCCTTTTAGTTGGCAAACGTGAACAGAGTCTCCTGTTGCTGCTCTACCGTGAAGTTGAGGTGCCAGCCGAACTTAATCTCGACCTTTTGAAGATCTTTGTCAGTCAAGCTGATAAAGCGATGGAGAGCTTTATCTTTAATCGTACTTTGATTGAGGATCGGGATTTCCGCGAGAGTATTTTGCGCAGTTCGCCGAATGCTATCATTACTCTAGACAGTGCTTTGCAGATCACCTCACATAATCGATCCTGCGAGCGGGTTTTTGCCGCACTTGATCCCGATTGGCAGGGTTCAATTTTTAATCTTCTCGATTCGTCTTCCTTTCGTCGGGCTTTAGCCCAAGTCGGCAGCCGCCGGCAATCTTTAGCCCAGCTTGAAATGTGCCAAGCTTTTAATGGTCCCAGTGGTAATTGCCGGGCGGTTGGGAGCGAGGAGAAGATTCTTTTCGTCAGTGTTACCGCACTTGGTGAATCTCTAAATGTTGACCGGGGTCTGCTGGTTTTGATCCAGGACCAGACCGAGAAACGAAAAGCCGACCAGGATGTTGAACGGATGCGCCGTCTGGCCTCAATCGGCCAGTTGGCCGCCGGTATCGCTCATGAGATCCGTAACCCGCTGACCGGCATGAATATCTCGCTCGATATAATCAGTAATGAGTTGACGGATCGCCCGCATGCCGGTAAACTGGTGGCCGGAGTTGTTGAAGAGCTCGACCGTCTCGAAAACATTGTCTCCTCGATGCTTGAGTTTTCCCGGGCCGGAATTTTAGATCGCACCTGGGTTAATATGGTTGATCTTCTTAACGGCTGGTTTCCGGTTTTCAGGGAACAGGCTCGACGACTCGAAGTTGGGGCCACTTTGCGGCTTAGTGAGGGGGTTTTGCCTACAGTTTACGGCGATCGCGAAAAGCTCAAACAGGTAGTTCTCAATCTTGGCCTTAATGCCCTTGACGCAGCCCAGGAGCGCGGTGGAAAGGTCTTAGTTGTCCTTGAGTTAGGCGCTCCTCGAGGTGGCGGCTTTGCGGATGACTTTGAAGTTCAGGTCGAACGGCCCTGGCTCTGGCTGCGGATCAGCGATGATGGTCCCGGGATGAGTCGCCATATAATCGAAAAAATTTATGATCCTTTCTTTACCACCAAAAACCGGGGAACCGGGCTTGGTTTGTCGATCGTTCACAGTATTATAAAAGAGCATGGCGGGCGCCTTGAAGTTGAAAGTGAACCCGGCCGGGGCTCTACCTTTGCAGTCGGTCTGCCGGCGGGCGAAGCTCAACCTCGTTACCAGAGAGTCGAAGATGTCCAATCGAATACTTATAATTGATGATGAAAAACTGATTCGTGAATCCCTGACCCATCTTTTGACTGGGGCTGGCTACCGGGTCGAGGTTGCGGGTCGGGTGGCCGACGCCAAGATTTTGATTGCCAAAGAGATTTATGATCTTATTTTGGTCGATTTGCGTCTGCCCGATGGCAGCGGGATTGATCTGATGCGCTATATTCATGAGCGCGCCGATTACGCCCCGATATGTATCATGATGACCGCTTACGGTTCGGTCGATACGGCTGTAGAGGCGATGAAGTACGGGGCCTATGATTATATCAATAAGCCTTTTAAATCGCAGGAGATTATGCTGATCGTTAAACTCGCCTTAGAGACTGGCAAGTTGAAGCGTGAAGTCCGTGATATCGTTAAATCGCAATCGGAGATGAGCGATATTATCTCGGTCGACCCGGCGATGGGACGGGTTTTGGATATGGTGCGAAAGGTTGCCCGCAACCGTGATGTTTCAGTTCTGATTCAGGGTGAAAGCGGTACTGGAAAAGAGTTGGTGGCCAAGGCGATTCACTATATGAGTGAACGTTCAGCTAAGCCTTTCGTCAGTATAAATTGTGCTTCAATCCCCGGTAATCTCTTAGAGAGTGAGCTCTTCGGCTATGAACGCGGCGCTTTTACCGATGCTAAAAGTCGTAAACTGGGACTCCTCGAAAAGGGGGATGGCGGTACCGTTTTTCTGGATGAGATCGGTGACATGGAAGCTCCTCTCCAGGCCAAACTTTTGCGGGTTTTAGAGGAGAGTAAGTTTCGGCGCCTGGGCAGTGTTGATGATATTGAGATCGACGCCCGTTTTGTCTCGGCCACTAACCAGTCACTTGAAAAATTGATTGAAGAAAACAAGTTTCGTGAAGATCTATACTATCGTCTTAAGGTTATTAATATCGTCGTTCCTCCTCTCCGGGAAAGACGCCAGGACATTGAACTCCTGCTAAAATATTTCTTTGACCATTTTAACCGTAAGCTCAAGAAAAATGTGCGTGAGATATCCCCCAGTGCCCTCGAACTCCTGCAGAAATATCAGTGGCGCGGCAATGTGCGGGAGCTTAAAAATATGGTTGAGAGAATTATGATTCTTGAGGATAGCGAAGTTATCACAGAAGAACATCTACCGCTTGAGGTCCTCTCGGCCAGCCGTGATAAGAACCAGTTCAGCATGGCCCTGCCCCGGGAATACGATTTTCGCCAGGGGGTTGATTTTAACGAACTCGTCAAATCTTTTTCCAGTTACCTGATCGAAGAGGCGATGAAGGTCGCTGGCGGCAACAAAGCTAAAACCGCACGCCTTCTCAATATGGATCGCGGCACCCTGCGCTACCAGATAAAAAAACTCGGTGTCGCTGGTGATTCCGGGGATGATTTAGATGAAGAGTAAAATTTAGTTTAAACTTTTACGCAAAAGCGCTTGCCAGCTGTTTCAACTTATGCTAAAAGCCGTTTCCCAGTTTGATTAACCCTATTCGGGGCGTAGCGCAGCCCGGCAGCGCACCTGCCTTGGGAGCAGGGGGTCGGAGGTTCAAATCCTCTCGCCCCGACCAGTTATAAAAACAGGCACTTACATTAACTTGTAAGTGTCTGTTTTGCGTTTGGTGTGTAATGAAAAAACTGATATTGA
>Ga0307990_1000282_pt1 | contig 48516 bp, 43 predicted proteins | sample EllFjometagen129_FD_203168 | JGI IMG/M metagenome (GOLD analysis project Ga0307990, IMG submission 203168) | Marine microbial communities from Ellis Fjord, Antarctic Ocean - #129 | ecosystem: Environmental > Aquatic > Marine > Unclassified | place: Southern Ocean | collected 2014-10-08
GGCGCCATTGGCAAACTTGCCACCGCCAAGGGCTTCGGCGGTGCCGCTAAGGGCTGCGCCTACAGCTACTTTAGCTCCAATACCCATATTTGCTCCGTATTTCATCATTGCCGTACCACCCAGCGAAAATACAAAACCTGAGAGAAAGCCGTGCTCGAATTTTCCGCCTTGTATCATGCGCATAGCCCCGTTGGTGAGGCCTCGAGTTATGCACGGATTGCAACTCTGAGCTCGCGGCTTTAACCGATTTATTTTTATTTACCTGGTAATTCCGGTAAAATATTCCCCTTTAATTTTTCCAGTGAGTCTGAATGATTAACGTAAAAAGTTTTTTGGTTTTTATTTAACAATCCATATCGCCACTGATAGTAGTATTTTCCCGAAATAAAAATAATGCTGTCAGGCTTCTTTATTGCGAACTTAACATAGTAGTTTGTGTCAGGAATTCCATTTAAAATATATTTGAAGTCATTATCTAAATACGTTTTTGAATAAGCAGAAATAACGTAGAATTCTTCACCGGGATTCCAAATGGAATCATGTAACACTCTGCAGGATTCCATAAAAACAATGGTATCAAGATTTTTTCTCTCAAGAGTATAGCAAATCGTATTTGGTCCTTGGTCATAGTTTAATACTTTCCAACCACTTGTTGGTATTATTGGATATCTTTCCTGTAGATTGACCAAATGATGCTTTAACTTAATATCTTCATGCGAACATCCAAGTAATATCATTAAAAAACAAATTGGAGTAAGTATTTTATCTAACCTCAACAAATTCAATTTTATCAGCATTCGGATATATATTTTTGTAATAGTTTGAAAATGTATTAAAATTACTAAACTGTACTTGAAATAGGTTGGTTGCATTTGAAGCCCCACCATAAATTGGATACCCTTCAAAAATGAATGACCAATTTATCCAGCCCCCCCTACCATCACTCATAGCAGCAGCATTCACATTAACCATTAGTCTCCTGTCAGGTGAGTATGGATCCGGGCCTGGCGTACTCCATGATATATATCCGCCTTCTATTGCTTTACTTCCATGCCATTTGTTACCATATTTCTGGCGGCCAGCCAACCTGGCAGATTCGAAATTTATAATTTTTGTTATTGGAACTTCCCTCAATTCATTTTCTTCGATAAAAATAATCCAATCAACTAATTGTTCTTGCCAATTGTCATCCATCAAATTAACTGCCGGAGGGTATTCAAGTTCCGATACTGTATGAGATTTATCCTGCTCCAACAAATGATTAAACATCATCACGTAAGCCCCGGTAACAGCACCGTTGGCGAATTTGCCACCACCTAATACTTCTGCCGTTCCGCCAATGGCGGCATTGAGCGCTACTTTAGCTCCAATATCCATATTTGCTCCGTATTTCATCATTGCTGAATCGCGTAGCGAAGATATGAAACCTGAGAGAAAACCATGTTACCGCTATTTTGGCATCTTCAATATGATTTTTTTTCTCGGTTTAATATCTTCATAATATCGTTCGTTCAGATCACCGTAAGAATTGTAATACCAGCCTTGTATTTCATCCCACTCACCTCCAAATGCGAATTTTTTGAGTGGTATGAACTCTTTCGGTGCTGATAAATAAGGGATATATTTCTTTGATGTAATAACAAAGATATTTTTACGAAAAAGTTTTCTACGAATACGATATACAGTTAATGGAGTGCGCATTACGGCCAGTCCTGGAGGAGCACTAATACCAAATTTTATTGAGTCCAAAGTTTTGCCAAAACGGAGATCATCGTATTGTATTAACCTGGAACGAAAAGAACTGTCAGGTGTAACATTTCTCAAAATCATTAAAAGCACTTCTTTCCCTTTTACGTAAATCATCATGTCTTCATGTATGTTATATCTAGTCATTATAGAGGTGCCAGACAAATACAACGTGTTTTCCTCGCTTTCGAGTGATGCGAAGTTTAGTAAAGTCAGAAAGAATGGGGGATCATTAGATCCTTCAAAATAGTATAGTTTTGTTATCAAACTATCTACCAAAGATTTTGTAACTTTAATTTGTGCGTAATTGGTATTGCAAAATAAAGCAAATAAAAAGAAAGTCAATATCGAATTTTTTATTGTCATATTTATAGCTAAGATTATCGTTTCCAAGGTGGCATAACTGGATTTTTTTTATCAAATCCGCGATATTCATAATAAAATATTGTCCTCGGCTGTGTAAAGCCCTTTGTTGGCTCGAAATACCAAGATCCAAGACCGATTGTATGGTGTGTAACTCTGATATTTTCAGTAAACGCCCTTCGCCAGTCTTCCCACGAACCCATAATTAATGTCGGATCTCCGTTAGCAGTGCGAGGCCCATCCTTAACGCTATAATGAAACTCCTCAACAAGTGTGAGGTCGGAAGTTTCAGCTGGCGGGGGTTCTACCCAGTATGAGATAAGTTTCCCATTTCTAGGGTCGTGTGGAGATACCCAGTAATAATCATTACCGCTATCGTCTTCATACACAAGTACAGAAGTTTCGTTTCCGGTGGCTGAGGTTTTTCCTTTTGCAAGCTTAGCAGCCCCTGTCCTTGTTGGATGCCAGTCGTGCATCAAATGATTAAACATCATCACGTAAGCCCCGGTAACTGCGCCGTTGGCAAACTTGCCACCGCCAAGGGCTTCGGCGGTGCCGCCAATGGCTGAGCTTACAGCTACTTTAGCTCCAATGTCCATATTTGCTCCGTATTTTATCATTGCTGAACCACCCAGCGAAGATATGCATCCCCATCTTTTACTTTCCTTTATTTTTATCAAATCGTATTTCAAATTCATGATCATACATATCTTCAAGGTTTTGGTGCTTTTCAAATGGGCTCTTTCCTCGCAATGGGATTTCACCATCAAGGTAAACATGATAATACTTATCTAACTTATCATCAACATTATATTCCTTGATCGGTCTGTATTTCATCGGTGCTAAACCTATGGGATTGACGATTAAATATCTAACCTTCCCAATATTTTTTCGTTTGCTGAACTCAATAGAGTAGATTCCTAACATTGGCGTACCCATTATAGGATAATTGTTAAAATCAAAGATAAGATATGGGAACAATTTGATTTTTTCTTTAAAATTGGTGTCATTAATAAAAAACTCCTTGCCTAAAATAGATATATCGGGTATAGTTGAGGCACTTAGTATTACCATTTCATCCCCCACAAATGTGTAGTAGAAAGGTTTAATATTAGTTAGGATGTTCCCATTAATGATAGAAGTTATTGACACTGTTACTTTGTTAAAATTTTTTTCATATTGAATTATTTTTGCAATATAAGTATTTGGATGATTATACTTTGAGTCCAAATGACGAATGCTATCAAAGTTCTCCACGCACTTTGAAATAATATGATAGAATGCACTGGATTTATCGAAAGCTCTTTGTGCTTTTAAACTTGTAGATAAATGTAAAATGATTAACAACAATACTAATGCTTTGATATCTTGAGTTCTCATTGTGACTGTTTTATTTATTGTAAAATTGATCTTTTGCCATAAATCGCGTTGGTGGATCTATCCAATACCATAACTCCTTCGGACTAAACCTGTATACGTATTTTGAGCTAATATGAAAAACGGTAACATTATATCGATGTGCAAACTGCATATCATTATAGCCACCTTCTGAGGAATACCCTAGTTTTGCTGGTCCATAATGATATTGAGCAACAATACGCGAACCATCGTGATAAATACCATCACTACGAACCTCGAAATTTTGATGGCTTTCATCAATGGAATTTCCTTCCCAGGGATTCACGAAATATTCACCTGTTTCGAGTTCATACATCGATACTTCCACCTGCTCCTGCTCTGCCGTTTGTTCGAGAAAGTTTAATCCAGATTCCCTATCCTTAACATATCCTCCACCTTTTTTTGTTGGTTCATCTCCGCCACTTCCATGTTGTGCTAAATGATTAAACAACACAACATACGCATCGGTTATTGCGCCGGTGGCGAATCCGCCCCTAACGGGTCGGACAGGCTTACCACCGCCAATTGCTGCTGCTGTGCCGCCAATGGCTGCGCTTACAGCTACTTTAGCTTCAATATCCATATTTGCTCCGTATTTTATCATTGCTGAACCACCCAGCGCAGCTATGCTTCGGCTGGTTTTTGCTGTTGAGTGCTTGCTGAAAGTATTGTTGTTATCATAGGAAACAAAATTAAGCATAAATTGCGCAGCACAGGTAAAACGTGAGAGAAAGCCGCGCTACTTTTCCTTTGGCATCTTTAATATGATTTTTTCTCCTGTATTCATATCTTCATAATACTGCTTGTTTAGATTGCCATAAGCATCATAGTACCAGGGTTCTATTACTTTGGATTCACCTCCAAAACCGAATTTTTTAATTGGGATAAACTCTTCCGGAGCTGATAGATAGGGAATATAATTCTTTGAGGTAATTACATAAGTGTTTTTGCAAAGGGGTCTTCTATGAATACGATAAACTGTTAAAGGACTTCGCATGAGAACCAATCCGGAAAAAGGACCCGCTCCGAATTTGATGGAGTCTAAAGTTTTCTTAAACCTGGGGTCATCGTATTCAATTAATTTGGAACGCAAACAGCTGTCCACCCTAACATTTCTCAAAATCACAAAAAACACATTTTTTGCATTTATGTAGATCATCATGTTTTCCTGGATATTTGCTTTCACTTTAATTGAGGTTGACGAAACATACAAAGAATTTCGCTGCCCTTTTGGTGATGCGAAGTTAAGAATGGGGCTATATTCAACAATATCACTATAATTTATGTTGTAAAGTTTAGATGCAAAACTATCCACCAAAGATGTCGTAAGTTCGATTTGTGCATTGATGCTGTTGCATAGTAATGCAAACGAAATTAAAATCACTATCTTTTTCATCATTTTCATTACTTAGGTTTATACCATTCTGGAGAAGGAATTGGATTTTCTTTATTCCAATGTATATATTGCCTGTAAAGTACAGCCGGTGGCTGGTAAAAAAAGAGCGAAGGTTCAAAAGTCCAGGCACCCACACCGATTGTATGGTGCGTAACCCGAATGTTAAGCTGTCGGGCTGTCTGCCAATCCTGAAAAGAGCCTTTAATCAATCCTGGCTTGCCATCCTTTGTTATGCCATCCCTCACGCTATAATGAAACTCCTCAACAAGTGTGAGGTCGGAAGTTTCAGCAGGTGGGGGTTCTACCCAATAAGAGGATGTTGAAGAATTACGAGGGTCGTGAGGGGATACCCAGTAATAATCATTGCCACTATCATCTAGATACACAAGTACAGAAGTTTCGTTTCCGGTGGCTGAGGTTTTTCCTTTTGCAACCTTAGCAGCCCCTGTCCTTGTTGGATGCCATTCGTGCATCAAATGATTAAACATCATCACGTAAGCCCCGGTAACGGCGCCGTTGGCAAACCCAGCCCTGATGGGCGAGGCAGGCTTACCACCGCCAAGTGCTTCGGCTGTGCCGCCAATGGCGGCATTTAGCGCTACTTTATCACCAATGCCCATATTTGTTCCGTATTTTATCATTGCTGAACCGCCCAGCGAAGATATGCTTCGGCTGGTTTTTGCTGTTTAGAGCCTATTGTAAATATGTTTGCTTTCACAGAAAACAAAATTAAAAATAAATTGCTCAGCGCAGGCAAAACCTAAGCGGAATCCGTGCTTGGTTTAAGCTGGCCGGATAAAGTTGTGGTAAACTTGGATTATAAATCCGAGCGAGCGGGGTTGGATTTATGCTTCTTGGGTATCCACATACTACCTTTAATGGAATTAACTTTCTATCGATCGGCTCTGACAATAAACTCGTATTTTAGGGAGCTTTCATAAACAAATTTGTAGCCATCCAACGTTTCAGGAACTTTGATTCCAAGAGAATCATCCAAAAAACTATTTACGTAGTAATCTAAATATGACCTTTCTGAATCGTAAAGGAATGTGCTTGGATAAACGAAAACAAACTTAAGATCATATTCCGGATATTTCTTTTTAATAGCATGCAATGATATTGTATCGGAAAAGGATTCGCCCATTTTAAGAAAAACCGAACTACACATATTTTGGTCAAACATCATCAATTCATCCTCCTTCAATGATAGTTTGCTGCTTTTGATCCTATCTAGAACCATGTAAAAGAAATCTGAGGTTTCTTTTTTATAAATTTCCGGTTTAAACGCATATTCCTTCTTTTGCAATTCAATAATCTCCAATGGCCTATCCCTTGGCTCTAATAAATACAAATAGAACAACCGTGTTGCGTCTCTCCAAATAGAATCATTAGCTTTCTTAATAAAAATTTCAGGTTTTATTTCGGATAATAAATCTAAAAAAAAAGCATCATTTTTATAATTATTTGTTACACAATACACAAGTTCATTGTTATTATTTTTTAGATGACAATAAATAGATATGTTGCTTACGTCCTGGCTTTTTTGTTGAGTACAGCTTAGGAAGATTAATAATATGGATATGATAAAAAAAAATACATTTTTCATGTAATTAAATCTCAGTAATTTACCAAATCCATACGGAAGACAATACCTTGCTATTGAAGCCAAATTTTTCATATTTGTATGCTTTTAAACCAGAATGTAAATAATCTCTAGGAATTACTTTTTCAAAACTTGTTGGATAACTGCTAAACAATTGTGAACCTGTATTAAAATTCCACATATAAGCAGCGTATTCAGAGGCTCCTTTGTCGAAAGTGTCTAAAAAGTAGTTATGGTGTGCAACGTGAATCATTTCATGACCTAAAATACTATAAAGAGTTGGTCCATTTCCCAAAGCATAAGGACTAAGATAAACATCCGATAAACCATCACCTAAATAGTCAGTAATAGCTCCTGCAAGCGCACCTTCATTATTTTTAAACATTCCACTTTCCGGGTCAAGGCTGTATCCATCAGGTACTGCGTTGGTAAAAATCTTGTTTAAACCCTTCACCTGTCCAAAGTATTTCTTTTGAAATTTCTCAACCTGCCCTTGCTCCCACAAATGATTAAACATCATCACGTAAGCCCCGGTAACAGCACCATTGGCAAATTTGCCACCGCCAATAGCCTCGGCGGTGCCACCAAGGGCAGCACTCAGGGCCACTTGTGTTTCAAATCTCATATTTCCTCCGTATGCCTGCATAAACGAACCACCCAGCGAAGATACAAATCCTGAGAGAAAGCCATGCTCAAATTTTCCGCCTTGTATCATGCGCATAGCCCCGTTGGTGAGGCCATGCGCCGCAGCCCTTCCCAGTTCATTCCAAATGCTGCCTGCCGTATGTTTAAAAACATCACCAATTACTTTGGATGTCCCCATACTCGCCATACTCATGGCAAATGTTTGAGCAAAGTATTTCCCGATATCTCCAATATTTGCATTCCGGCCATTTTCGATGGCATAATCAATGGTCATAACTACAGAGTATGCCAGGATTGCCAGCATCGGCATGGGGGCAAGTGCAATGGATACACCCAAAGCTATTAGATTCCCCACCAAACTGTACCCGCTTGGGTCGGTAAATCGCAATGGATTGTTAAGAGTGTATGAATAGGGGTTCAGTCCCTGGGTATAATGGGGGAACTGCAATACCGGGTCAGGACTGAGGAAACGTGCTATCACGGGATCGTACATGCGGCCATTCATGTTTATCAGCTTAAAGGCATCGAGATGTTCGTGTCCGGTAAAGCCGTAATCGCTTTCGGTTTGGGGATCGGGGACAAATACCTCAAGCGTAACAGGATCGCGGCGCAAGCCCCAGGCATCGTAGCTGTATTCTTCGAGTAGATTTCCCTGGGCATCGGCCAGCAACTGCACCGAGCCCAAATGGTCGGTAAGCACATAGTTCAAGACATCCTCGCCGCTTTCGTTTCGGGTGAGGATGGCGGCAAGCCCCTGGGGCGAGTAGATGTAGTGTACCCACTTGCTTACGCCATCCACGGTCGATTTCTCAAAATTACCCCCTACATAAAGTTTAGTTTCTTCGAGCGAACCGGCCTCCTGATACACTTGTTTGATGCGCTGATTGCCCACACCATAGTTTAAATATAGTTCGCGCACAATTTGGTAAGTGTCAGGATTTTTTTCAACTATGGAACTTACCTTATTAAATGAATTGTAATCGATGATCTGATTATCGTTGATGGTGGGAGGCTTATTGTCGATACCGGTGAGCTCGTATGGGTTGTCGGTATTCACGTACTCGTAATTCCCCACATCCGATTTTTTGGTAATATTTCCCAGCTCATCGTAAGTCATCGAAAGATGTTCAATTCCATTGTGTTTAACAAATTCGAGTCGATTGAGGTGATCATCATATCCAAAGCTCTCGGTGAAGGAGGATGAAAGTGTTTTGCGGTAATTGAGGTTTCCGATGTCGTCCCAGCCGTATTCGTTGGCCTGCAGGCCGGGGCTGGAAATTTTATATGTTCTGCCTGTTTCGGCATAATATTCCCATTGCTGCTGAATATTGCCGCCGAGGTGTACCGTTTCGTATTGGTCGCGGGCATTCATCACGGTAGCTTCCCATAGCACCTTTTTCTCGTATTTGCTTACGATCTTGCCGAGGTAGCCCATCGAATTGTACCGATTTTCGATTTGATAACCTGTTGGATAGGTGTAGGTTTTTAGTCTGCTTAGTACGTTGTAGCTGTATGATTGATAAAAATCTTCATCAAAAATACTTTCGCTAATCATTTCGGTACGCAGATATTGGTCGTAATTATATACTAACTTGTGAGCTTGTATTCCTTCAGTGTTTATCAAACGCACGTAGTCTAACATACCGGCTTTTTGTTGGTCGTACACCCAGGTGGTGGTGCCTTCGGGGGATACTTTTTCGCGCAACCTGCCCAGTTTGTCGTATTCGGTAAATTGGGTGGCTCCCTTAGGATTTGTTTCGAGGGTAATCTCTCCAAAAGCATTGTACTCACGTTCGATTGTACCGAGGGATGCATCGGTGTATTTTATTAGGTTTCCAACAATATCATAATAGTACTTCCTTTTGGTGTTTTCATAATTCTCAATCATAGTAGAATCTACTTTACCATTGCTATAATAGCTATGTAAAACAGCCTGGTTGTTGTCGTCGGTGCTACGTATTAGCCAGCCGGCGGCATTCAAAGTTTTTGTGCTTGTCTGCTCCAGTTGGTTGGTCATGGTTGTTGTTAAGCCATCATAAGTAAAGGTAGATTCCGTATCATCGGGATGGATAACTGTTTCTACCCTTCCCAAAATATCATATTGGTCATACACGGTTTCAAATACCGGGTCATTCACAAAGTAAGGTTCTGTTTTTCTATCTACCTGGCCTTTGGTGTTGTAGTAGGTGTCCACATAAATGTACCGTAGATCGAATCCTTTTTTCACCGCGCGGAGTTCCATGCCCTTGCAATCATAATAAACCCAAACCGGGGATGAGCCTGAGCTTTGCGCCCAGCTATAATAAACTGCATTTGGAGGGGCTTTGCTGTCGCCGTCCTGCACCCATCGCAGCACTACCACACTTTTGTTGCCTGTGGGAGCAATGGTAGTGCTTAGGTGTCCAAAGCCATCATAGTAAAACGTGGTAGTTAAATTGTTATCGACATCTGTTTCCGTTTCGAGCATACCCAGCACTTCGTCATACTGTCGTGTGGTTTTATGGCTCAGGGCATTAATAAGCGTATCGATAAACCTGCCATTTGCGGAATATGTGGTCTCATTAGTCCTTTCTTCAATGCTGGCATCCACTACTGAATAGGTAGTTGTTAAAATATTTCCGTATTCATCGTAGGTGTAGCTTTTGGTAACTTTTTTCTCGTTGTTATCGGGTTCGGTAATCTCTTGTTTTAACATTCCATAACTGTCGTCAGCACCATCATCATAATAAGTAAATGCTGATTTTCGAGTGATGTTAGCAGCGTTGGGGGCAGACGATACAGCTTCGGCCTCGGTCAATCTTCCCAATATCCAATGGTCATCCGTTGTAAAATGTTGATATACATGCGTAATACTTGTTTCATGTGTGAGGTTATAGACTGAAATGCCCTTTTTATTGATAATGGTTTCCGGAAATCCGTAATCATCATAATTCTGATATAAAGTCAGTTCGAACTTATACTGAGTTTCGTCCGACAAATTAAAGTAACCTGTAGAATTACTAACCTTTTTCGGAAAGTAATAGTGTTGTCCATCATAGAATCCATCAAATTCTTTGCAGCTAAAAAAATTTACGGTTTGTTGAATCAGTTGTTCGCCCAAAGTCATTTTATTTGACCATACCGGATAGCTAAAATAGTAGGTATCGTTGATGTCATAAGAAGTTTTGTATTTCATTGCCTGGTCGTTATCCGTGATGGTAACCGCACCGAAACCGATAAAACCCAGGCCTTCGGTATGTGCCACCGCATCTTCGTAATAATAGCCTTTGGAGTAATATCCTCCTCGTCCATTGCTGCGCTCAACTGTCTTCACCAGTTTTTTGCTTGCATTGTACGGAATCAGAGGGAAATCATATTCAGCATCAGGGTCAAATCCATACACTTCCTCATCGTCGGAAAAGGCGTATTCAATTTTGGTTTCGGTGCCCAGGCCATTGGTGATCTTGCTGATGCAATTGCCGTTGTATTGTGGTGACAAAACAATAATATTATCATCACTAAATCCGACAAGGTCAGTTTGAAAGTCCCCTGTTAGCTCTGCTGCAATATAATTGTTACCTCCACTTGCATTGTACAAAGTGACTTTCTCACCTGTAGGAGAAGTTATTAAGTAATAAAACTTATGACTTGTTCCAATTCCTGTTTGATTGTATGTATCATTACGGAATGCAACAGTTGCTTCTACTTTGAGCAAGAAATCAGAAAGTCCGTCTCCACTAAAATCTGCAATGTTTAAAATCTCAGCAGAGGTTCCCTGACCCTCACAATCAGATATATTTGAAGGTAATGTTGGCATTGGGAGAGTAACTTCAAAAGTTTGTGCTTCGCCGTTAGGGACTAGTTCCTGTCCAGTTCCATTATAAAAATTCACCTGAAAACCGGCCAAAATATCACTATTGCAATTACTGGATGTAGATGCATAAAGGCCTGACGCTTTAATCCCGTCAATTTTTCTGTCATGATTCAAATTACAAAACGTTGCGTTATAGTCCTCAAATGATTCTGATGACCATTTTATTTGGGCACCATCCGGAACCAATAAGTTAAGCATACCATTTGCAAGAATATCAGCTCTACCATCCCCATTGGCATCCAATATTTTAAACGGTTCATCAGATGTAAGTTCTGGAGGATCGTAAGTTAAGATTATATCGCCATCCTCATTTTTATCCTGGTTGCTTGCTAAAGGTTCTTCAGGATCACCAAGTTTCCATGTCAAATTACCATCAGGGAATTTCTGAAGCAGTAGATCCGAAATACCATCCCCATTAAAATCTGCGGAATATGTTGTGTACCAATATTCCTCACTTAATATGTCTGATGTAGTTATCTCCGAATCAAAACTGAGCATTGAAATTTTTGTGCGATACCAGTCGTCGTGATAATGCTCAACCCAATTTAGTGAAAATAACATTTCAGTATTCCCATCTCCATCATAATCACCAAAATGAATCTGATACCATATTTTATTTTCATCATACACTATATCATCAGGTTCAAACGTAAGTGTTTCTAAAATTTCATATTCAACTCCATTACCAGTATTTACAGCCGTAAGAATATAAACTTTTACAGCGTAGTCAAAAATAGTTGGTTGATACAAACCTGCAACAATTAATTCATTTTGTGAATCATTGTTTATATCAACAAAGAATTTCTGAGGTTCATTGTCATTAAACACTATACTCGGTAAGGAATATTCAATCAAATTTGTTGTATAGTTTTCCTCCTCCCATTCAAAAACAGTTTTGTTGTATTTAATTGGCTCACCTGTTTCATCTTCCAGGCCAAATTCCTGTACCGAAGATAAATGTGCTAAGCGGTTCGCATTATCAGTTCCCGGTCCACGGTATGTGTATTCAAGATCATACTTTTTTACATAATTATTGGCATCGCCTTCAATGTATCTGCATTCTATATAATCTACAATGCTATCGGATATTACGGCTATAGATTGGTTGTTATCGTTGGCAGGTTGGTAATTGTAATATGTAGTGTATGGGAATCCGCGTTTTGTGTAATTAAAGTTGATGCTATAAATTGGGCCTCCGTCATGTGTTGTTGTGTATTCAATTCTGCTAAGGTAAATTTCACTGGTCTCGCTTCTTTCATTTCCAGAATAAAAAAAATTGATCTCGTTACCAAAATTATCAACAATCCTGTTTACGTAATAACTTAAGCAAATAGTGATGTCATCTTCAATCTGCACAGTTTGCCTTGAATCAACACTTTCCCCATAATTATAGGTTAAACCACTCATGGTTTGTACGGTGAACCTATAAACGTTAACGTCTTCACTGCTTAGTGTTTTCCGCGTTATTCTACTGAAGTCATCTTGTTCTTTCCTGAAAATAACTTTTTCATCACCAATTCCCTCTTTTGAATAAACAATTAGCCTTTGACCATTCAGCATATATGCTTCACTTTTATAATCCCCTCCTTTTGCCGCGTCATAAATCCCATCGTAATACCTGTTGGCCGGTACCTGCGAAATCACCGAAAGACCCGATAACGACCATCCCGGGCCAAAGATTCCATCTTTTCCGCCGCTGTTGTAAACAAGGCTTAAATCGGGGGTCATTCCGGCTACGCCACCAGGAAACTCTAATGGAATGGTGTAGGTGGCCTGTCCTGTATTGCTAACCTGGAAACTGCCCCCAGTAGTTCCTACAACTCCATCATCGTCGGGGTTGGGGCCACCGGTTTCCCCTTCCCCCGGCGGAATTACCATCAATGGATCAGAAATGGCATGAAACCAATTTCCGGAATAAGGTTCATAGCCAAAGTCGCCGGTAAGATTCACAAACTCAGTGGCGGTGTAGTCAAAAACATCGTCGGGATCAAGTGGCTGATCTAAAGTGAAGGAGACTCCGGTTTTAGTGATATCTTTGGTCTGTCCGTAGCCGGCAATAATGATCAGGATAAATATGGACGTAACATAAATGTGTTTCATTTGGGTAAGAATAGCCACAAATTCACGAATAGATTTTTTGTGCATGCTTATGGATGAAGCTATTTTCCAAAGATTTTTCATGGCTCATAAGTTTTCGTTTATTTATTACTGTTTTATCACTTTCCAGGTTTGGGTTTTCCCGTTTATGGTAATGGAAAGGAAATACGTACCAGGGGGGCGTCCCGTGAGATCGGCCTCCACACGCTGTGGGGGATTTTTGATATTGATGATCTCCTCACCAGCCAGGGAAAGCAACTGCAACCCACCAATAGTTTCGTTATCGCTTGTCTCCATTATTACCGTAAACTTCCCGCCGGTAGGGTTGGGATAGATTTTCACGGTGGTGCGGCCAATTGTTTCGGTGATCACCCCGGCGGAAGGCATCGTGGGTTGCAGGTTATCTTCACCCACCCCGCTTTTCAGGGTGGAGTCGTTGGGATTGGTTTCGGGCAGCAATTCAATAATATTCCTATGGGTGCGATTGCCGGCATCGTCGTACAGGAACTCAACGGTGGTTTGGGCCAGTAGTGTTATCGACGATGTTAGGATGATAAGTATTAGTGCTATTGTTTTCATTGTTTGCGGGTTTATTTTGGAATGTTGAGACGCACGGCCGTGCGTCTTTACGTCCCTATTAGTTTCTCTTTGAAATGTTGAGGCGCATGGCCATGAGTACGTGGAGACGCATGGACATGAGTATGTTGAGTCGCACAACCTGTCCCGACCATCGGGAGCGGTGCGTCTTTACGTGCCAGAGACGCACGGCCTGTCCCGACCATCGGGATACGTGTGTCTTTACATACCCTGAGACACACAAACAGTGAGTCTTTACATGCCTTTCTTCAGCGCATCAATCTCCTTCTGCTGTTTGATAAGGTGCAGGGTGAGCTCTTCCACTTTTTTCAGCAGGATGGCATTCATCTCACCAAGGTTTATTCCTTCCTGCATTACCTCTTCCTCCGAGGGAATCCCCGGCAGGTGTTTGTTTTGTTTCACATAAACTTCGATATCAGCGAGCGAAGGCAGTTCATAATCATCCTCAAACACGCAATCGTACCAATCGTCGAGATGCATTATCATCACCTCGTTGGCGCGTATATTGCCGGCAACAGCAAGTGTATAGTCATCGGTTTGTTCGGTGCCAATGCCTACGTTTCCACCTACATCGATAAAAATTCCCTGATCTTCATCCGTGTCACTATTAATCCAATGCCCGTTAGTTAAAAGGTTTTGAGTCATGATGTGGTTGCCAAGGTTGTCGCCTTCAATGCCGGTAAGCTGTGATCCGTTACCATGGAAATATGTTGCAGTAATATCGCCGGCAACCGCAAGCATATTTTCATTGGTTTGAGAAGTGCCTATGCCAACCCTTCCGCCTCCGTCAATAAAGATTCCCTGATTAAGATCAGTGTCGCTATTAATCCAATGCCCGGCAGTTAAAAGGTTTTGAGTCATGATATGGTTGCCAAGGTTGATGCCTTCAATGTCGGTAAGTTGGGAACCGTTACCATGGAAATATGTTGCAGTGATCTCGCCGGCAACCGCAAGCATATTTTCATTGGTTTGAGAAGTGCCTATGCCAACCCTTCCACCTCCGTCAATATAGATGCCCTGATCAGGATCAGTGTCGCTATTAATCCAATGCCCGGCAGTTAAAAGGTTTTGAGACATGATGTGGTTGCCAAGGTTGTCGCCTGTCCCATCTAGGTTTGAGCCATCACCAAAATACGCTATGGCGGAAATATTCCCATCCACTTCGAGTTTTTCGCCGGGGTTGTCTAGGCCTATGCCCACGTTGCCTCCGTTGAATAAATAGTCTTTCTCGGTAAAAAAAGAAAGCCCAATATTTTTTTCTGCCTTTATTGAGTTTTGGGGAGTCCCCAATTGTATTAATGCATACTTGTTTTCCCAATTGGATGATTCCAGAAAGAGCGTGGTGTTTTCATTAGCATCTGCTTTGATATGGAGCTTGGCCTGTGGATCGGTAACGTTGCCAATACCGATTTTACCGGTGGTTTCCATTCCGCTAGAGCTACCTATAAAAAAAGATGGGATATTACTATTAAAACCAACCATAAGTGTGTTCGACAAATTGTTTTCCAGGTACACCAAGCCAGTTTGGCTTGTTGTCCCCCTGCCTAAAGTTATTGTATTGTTAGCATTGGATTTGATAAATTGTCCTGCTGCAAACGATTTAGTAGCATTTGCTTCAACAACAAACCCCAAAGCCACAGCTCCGGAACCCTTGGCGATAGCCTCATTTCCCATAGCAAAAGAGTAATCACTGAAGGTCTTTGAATTTTTACCCATTGCGACCGAATAGTCCCCACTGGACTTGCAACCAAAGCCCATGGCAAAGGAAGCAATGCCATCTGAATAATTTTGTTTCCCCATCGCCACAGCATAATCACCCTTTAAGTTGTTTCCTTCTCCCACAGCAAGGGAGCAAAAACCCCAAACGGTGTTTTCTTTACCAATAGCGCTTGCATATTTATCATAATTAATTGTATTATCGATGCAGGAGATACATTCCTGTTGGGCATTTACCGAAATCGTTATGATTAGGGTAGTAATAAATAGTATTATTTTTTTCATAACCATGATCTTTTTTGAGTTTATTGTTTAATGAATTTTCCGGTTAATTTGTTATAATCCTTCGTAACAATGTTGAATACGTAAATCCCCGGATTTAAATTACTAACATTGACCTGAAGTGTATTCCCGTAACCCTGCAATGCTCTGTCAGTAATTATCTTTCCGCCTGAATTAAAGATTTGTAATCGACATCCTGCCAATGATGCTGATTCAAACATCGGGATGTTCAACATGCTTTTTACCGGATTTGGGTAGCTGTTGCATAGTACTGGATAATTAAGCTTAACGACTGATGTGATGGGGCTGGTTTCGATTTCGATATCCTCTCTTCTGACCTTTATTATTTTAACATCATACTCATAATAATTATCTTCCGAATATTCTGTAGCATACAACATGCATCCCATATCTGATGTGGGTAAAATACCCCATAATCTGTAATTAGCCCATCCATCACCAAATTCCTTGTAACCAAGCAGGTTCAAATCGCGGTCCACTACATACAGCTCCAGTGCATTGGGTATGGTTTGCCAAAATCCAATAAATACTTCCATACCACCAATGTAAATAGTAGTGTCGTTTACATAACCGATACTTTGCCTAACAGCAGGATAGTCATTGGTATCCGGTTTTCCAACCCGAAGTTGATTGAGGTAATTGAAATTTGTGTCCAGTATGTACATTCCAATATCAGACGGGTTTTTAGTAAAAGTGTTTCTTTGGCTTGTTAATAGATACGAAGTGTCATTTATCCATTTCATACTGTATGGTTGACCGAGGTTAGTATAATACGGATTGATTTCCAGTATGTTAAAAATAGAATCTAATCTGATCTGACACTCCTGGCCTTCTACTAAACCTCCCATACACATATAGTCCTTTGTGCCTGGAATGGCAATAATATCCTTAAACTCCTGCACTAATACAAAATGAATAGTTTTGGTTAGCAGTGTATCACCCTGCTGGTTGAGCTTAGCGAATGAAAAATCAGGATGGTATATACGATTATCCACATTGTATAATGCTGCCCCTCCCAGAATAATATTTTGATCAAAATCAATGCATGATTTAAAAAAGTTAAACCCAAAGTAAAAATCTGTTGAAAGGTCATAGGATTTTTCAAAAATGATATTCAGGGCGGTGTCCATTTTGCAAACATAAAGCGACTTGTGAAGTGGGGTAGTATCCGATGCTATATTGCCAATAAAAAGATAGTTGTTGTCTTCCAATATTTCTATCGATGTAAAATAATCATTTGTACCAGGAGTAAAAATACGCCTGCTAAGTGTATCTCCGTTGGGATACACTTTAAGCAGGTATGGATCCCAGTCTTCAGTGATGAAACTCCCAATTCGTCCGGCCAATACCACACAATTGTTATTATCTTCAGTGCCATAAATCAATTCTTCGTATTCGTCCGTAGCTATGGTAAGCTCAAACGAATTTTGACAATTTAGCGTAATATGTACGGCAAAAAGAAAGAAAAACAAAACAGTTCTCATATTTATAAAATATAGATTTTTAACAAGTTTCAACTTAGCCTGCACTTTCCAATCATTCAATGATGGTCAGCTTTGGTTATTCAACTTTCTGTTATTCAATGGCTTTCTTTTCAATACAATGAATTCCAATAGGTAAAAGATGTGCAGTGGCAAAGGTTAACTCGTTATGGTGTCTTATTCTTGGACAATTAGTGCCTAATTCAAAATCTTGTTTCCCTTCTATGTTGCAATCCATAAACCTTTTATCTAATTCTGGTTCCAGAATTGTATAGATAATTTCCATTTCACCGCCAAAATGAAAATTCATCTCATCCTGGCTGCTTGCTACTTCCGTTGTAAGGCAAATATCATCATCTGTAAAAATTCCACCAGGTTTGGCTATGTAAAAAACCAGACATTCATCAAACTCGTTTTTATATTCAAAACCATACACTTGCTGTGTATAATAATCTGAAAATACCCATTGAAACCCGGGAGGCGTTAAATAGCAAGGTCTGTTTTCCATGATGGCAATTTCTATCTTTTCAGCAGCATCAAAACCATAGAAACCGCCACCGCATTTCCCCTCATAGCCTCCATATATCCAATCATCATCTTCGCCAAAGTAATCCCAATTAAAGCTTCCGGGAGCTTTCTCACCGGTAACGGAGCGCACCGTAATCAAGGCCTCATTACCGGAAACAGCCAAAACTTCAAGGTCTAAAAGTAAAAAACCCTTATCGCTAAATCCACAGTTTAGATAGTAATCTCTTACAATCTCGTACAGCTCGTTGTAAAGCATGGTCAAATCATCCATACTTACACTACCACCAGCATCCAGCCCCACTGTTATGGTAGTGGTGTCGGCAACCGTTTGGCTATACCTTTCATCGGCATAGGAATACTCGGCATTAAACAAAGCTTCAGCATACCAAACCGCTGAATCCACACTCATCACCTCCCCTGATTTGTACCCGGGGTGTTCACGCATAAAATCCAGCTTACCCTTAAAGGACACAATTTGGTTTTGAAAGTTAATATCGGCCTGGGTCATTTGCACAGCCTCAAGGTCGTGGGTTTGGATTTCTGTTTCCTGCTTGCTGCAGGCATTAAAGATTGCCGCGCTTGAAATTAAAAAGGCAACTAAAACTGCTGAAAAAAGTTTGAAATGTTTCATTTGAATCGGTTGTTTAGTTAGTTATTATTTAAGAATTGATGCCAAATATACAACATCAAAACGCGAAAGTCAAGTGTTGGAAATTAAATGGGTAAAGTTTAGGGTATCTGGGGGGGGTGATAATCAGTGAGTTAGGGGGCTTATTTAGAATGGGAATAAATTTGGGGGAAGGGAGAATGATTGAAACGGAAGAATGACTGAATGACTGAATGATTGAATGACTGAATGACTGAATGATTGAAACGGGCGACTTGAGAGAACGGAGCGACTTGAGCGAGGTAGGCGAACGGAGCGACTTGAGCGAGGTAGGCGAACGGAGCGACTTGAGCGAGGTAGGCGAACGGAGCGACTTGAGCGAGGTAGGCGAACGGAGCGACTTGAGCGAGGTAGGCGAACGGAGCGACTTGAGCGAGGTAGGCGAACGTAGCGACTTGAGCGAAGTAGGCGAACGAAGCGACTTGAGCGAGGTAGGCGAACTTAGCGACTTGAGCGAAGTAGGAGAACGGAGCGACTTGAGCGAAGTAGGAGAACGGAGCGACTTGAGCGAAGTAGGCGAACGGAGCGACTTGAGAGAAGTAGGCGAACGGAGCGACTTGAGAGAAGTAGGCGAACGGAGCGACTTGAGCGAAGTAGGCGAACTTAGCGACTTGAGCGAAGTAGGCGAACTTAGCGACTTGAGCGAAGTAAGCGAACGTAGCGACTTGAGCGAGGTAGGCGAACTTAGCGACTTGAGCGAGGTAGGCGAACTTAGCGACTTGAGCGAGGTAGGCGAACTTAGCGACTTGAGCGAGGTAGGCGAACTTAGCGACTTGAGCGAAGTAGGCGAACTTAGCGACTTGAGCGAAGTAGGCGAACTTAGCGACTTGAGCGAAGTAAGCGAACGTAGCGACTTGAGCGAGGTAGGCGAACTTAGCGACTTGAGCGAAGTAGGCGAACTTAGCGACTTGAGCGAGGTAGGCGAACTTAGCGACTTGAGAGAGGTAGGCAAATGGGACGAACGATTAACGATTAACGAAAAACTATTAACGAATAACTATTAACCAATAACCATTAACTATTAACCAATAACTATTAACCAATAACCTCATATCCCTTACCTTTGCGCAAAATAATATTAAGCGCAAATGAGAATTCATTTTATAGCCATCGGCGGAGCGGTAATGCACAATATGGCCATTGCCCTAAAACTTAAAGGATACGAAGTAAGCGGTTCGGACGATGAAATATTCGATCCTGCTAAAACTAACCTTGCCTTTCATGGAATTTTACCGGTAGAGTATGGCTGGCATCCCGAAAAAATAACTCCCGATCTTGATGCTGTAATACTTGGCATGCATGCTAAAAAAGGAAATCCTGAACTTGACCGGGCTCTTGAACTTGGCCTTAAAATATATTCTTTCCCTGAATATCTCTATGAACAATCAAAGGGGAAAATCCGGGTTGTCATTGCCGGCAGTCATGGCAAAACCACAATTACCTCGATGGTAATGCACGTGTTGAGGTATTTTGAAAAAGATTTCGACTACCTCGTTGGGGCTAAAATTGATGGCTTTGACGTGATGGTAAAATTAACTGATGCGCCAATTATTGTAATCGAAGGTGACGAATACCTTACCTCTGCGCTCGACCCCAGGCCAAAATTTTTGCACTACAAACCAACTATTGCCCTGATTAGTGGCATTTCGTGGGACCACATCAACGTATTCCCCACCTGGGAAGGTTATAAAAATCAGTTCGAATTATTAATCCGGGATATTGATAAAAAGGGCGCTTTGGTTTATTGTATTGATGATGCCGAACTTCCGCAGATTGTAAAAAACTGCATTAATTCCGGGGCAATCCCGGAAATTATAATGTCCTATTCTACACCTGACTTTTCTATCAAAGATGGAGTTACCTGCCTAAAAGCAGAAGATAAATCAGACATACCGCTTCACATATTTGGGAAACATAATTTGATGAATTTGGAAGGGGCAAGAATGGTTTGCGAGCAACTGGGCATATCACATCAGCAATTTCTCGATGCCATTAAAAGTTTTAAAGGCGCTGCCCGGCGGCTTGAAAAAATTGCAGAAACCGAAAATACCATCATTTACAAAGATTTTGCCCATGCCCCCTCAAAACTAAAGGCAACGGTTGAAGCAGTAAAATCGCAGTACCCCGGGCGGAAACTTGTAGCTTTGATGGAGCTCCATACTTATAGCAGCCTTAGCAAACATTTTTTGTCGCACTATCGCGATAGCTTAAAACCCGCCGATGTTCCCATCGTATTTTTTAGCAAACATGCACTGGAGTTAAAAAAATTGCCCCCGATTTCCACCGAAGATGTAAAGCAGGGTTTTGGGCAGGCAGATTTAAATGTATTTACTGATGCAAAGAAATTGGAGCTATTCCTGAAAAATCAGGATTATAAAAATGCCAATCTATTGCTGATGAGTTCAGGAAATTTTGGCGGGATTAATTTAACCGGGCTCACCAACGAAATCCTTAACAAAGACCCGGAATAGATTTTTTGTAATGAAGCTTCAGTCAACAAACACCGGAAAGATATTTTATTTCCTCACTTTTGCCCTGGTGCCGGTGTTGGTGCTTGCCATTTTCTCGAAAGAATACAGGGTTTATGATTATGTATTCAATCCTGATTCGCTTTACTTTTCATCGCTGTATCAAGGTTTATTCGTGGAAGGATATCCCTTCAAAACCTTCTGGCTTAATCCATCCATTCTCCTTATCCCCGATGCAGCCATCTATTTTACAACCATGGCCATTACCGGCGACACCATCATTACAACATTTATTTTTGGAATCCTACAGCATTTATTAATTTTTATTGGAATTCTTCTCATTTTCAGGAAGCTGTTTTCAGAAGACAGTTGGCTACTGGCAGGATTTGCCGGCTTTATGATGATGATGTTTCTTTTGGGAGCAATCCTTTCCAACGACATCATTTTTGCAGCATTCGCACTCGTGAGCACCAATCATGTGGGGGCTTTCGTAATGATGCTCTTTACATTAACACTTAGCCTGAGTTATTTAAACAGGCCGAAAATCCCGACCCTCGTTTGGATATTTATCTTATCGATGCTCAGCGTTTTTTCAGACCGGATTTTTATATTGATGTATTCCTTGCCCATTTTATTTGTCCTGACCCTTCAATACATCAATAACAAAAACAGGGCTTCATTAATCCTTTCACTCTCTATTATCCTATCAACTTCACTTGGGGTTCTTTTACAGAATTTTGTTGATGGCCGCTTTCTTTACCTTTCCCCTACCCCCGATGTTATCTCATTTGTCAACATCCTGCCGGCATTCAAAACAATGATGGCCGATTTGGCAGGCTTTATCTTAGCCCTGAATACTTACACCATCATTATTTTACTTTCGCTTTTATCCTGGATACTACAGTTTTTTATTTCCATAAAATTAATCAGGAAAGGTGATTTCAAATCCCCACTTTCATTTTATATCCTGTTTTCGGTAATATACATCCAGATCATTTTTTGGATGCCGGTTGTTACAGGTACCTACATCGCGAAACATATCCTAAGGTACAATATCAGCGCGTTCTATTTATCCATGATCAATATCCCGATAATAATCTACTACTTTTCATCTTTGAGGTTCAACAAAAAAGTGATTACCGGTTTATTGAAAATAACTTGCCTGGTACTTTTTATAGTTTTCATGGCTATCGGAACATCGCATCTATCCAGATCAGGAATTCGTAACTTTTTTAATTATTACCCTGAATTTGTAAAAGAGATAGACGAAATTGCAACGCAGGAAAATTTATTGAACGGGGTTGGACATTTTTGGATTTCCAAACCCATTACAACATTCTCAAAAAATGAAGTAAAAATTTATCATAGCTGGCCGAACTTTGTACCGTATTTTCATGTGAATTCAAGGATGAGCTATACAGGAGCGGGCCAAATATTTAATTTTGCAGTAATAAGCTCTTTTGATGACAAAAATGCCTACCGGAAATATTTGGATGTGGAAGGAAGGACTGTAAAAAACGGGAATACAGAAGTGCTTATTTTGCCACCTTTCAGGTTTGACAATGTTACAGGACTACCTTATTTAGTGCGTGTCCATAAAGTCAGCTCTTTCCTGATTTTGCCCGCGCGACCCCTTAGTCCCCCGCCTGGCCGGCGAGGCTGGCCTAAAGGGGAAATCCCTCACTGCCAAGGCGCTGGCTGGTTCTTCCGCCAGATGGCGGAGAGTTAGAGGGGTGTGTGGTGGATGGAGAGTTTATAGACCGACACTATTTATTGCCCGTCCACAAAGTCGGCCATTTTCAATAATAAAAAAAAACCTCCCGCAGATTTCGCTGATTAGCGCAGATAAAACCTGCGGGAAACATTACTAAAAAGACAGGCTCTATTCAATTGAGGGAATTGATTTAACAGGCCAAGGTATCAATTCAGGAAAATTAACATTGCTATTTTTTTTCGTCAAACCGGCCACCGCTGAGCATAATCTTCATACTGTCGATTTGTTGGCGCGTACCCAGAACAAAAAGCTTAGAGTTAGGAATTACTTTTGTATCCGGCGTTGGATTGATAATGTATTTACCTTCGGGGGTTTTAAAACCAACAATATTTGCCCCTGACTTTTTCCTTACCCCAATCTCATATATGGTACGATTAATAAAATCTATAGGAAGGTGTTTACATTCTATTTCTTCGAGATTGGTCGGATCTTCACCCGTAATCGATAGGTGCTCCAGGAACTCAACAATATCAGGCCGTGCAATGAGCTTGGCCATGTGCGCTCCACCAAGTTTTTCGGGCATCACCACGCTTTTCACTCCAGCAGCCCTTAGTTTTTTCTCATTTGCCTCATTTGTTGACCTTGTTACAATGGTAATACCCTGGTTTAATGACTTTGCAGTAAGTGCAACAAACAGGTTATCTGCATCATTGGGCAAGGTTGAAATTATTGCACGCGCTTTTGTTATACCGGCTTTTTCAAGGGTTACATCCTCGGTGGCATCACCTTCAACAAACCGAATTGGCTTTCCCTGATAATGTTGCAAAGCCTCATGCTTTTGATCAATAACAACAAAAGTATAATTGTGTGCCGACAGCTCTTCAATTACCTGTTGGCCATTTCTGCCAAAACCAACCACGATGACATGATTTTCCATTTTCTTATTCTTTTTAATTTTTTTCAATCGAAGGAAATCGTTTAACTGCCCCTCAACAAAATGCGTGGTAACTACTGATATGGCATAGGCAAAAAAACCAAGACTGATAAAACTCAGTATAGCAGTAAATACCTTCCCCTCCTGGCTTAATGGATGTACTTCGCCAAACCCTACAGTTGTAAGGGTAATAATTGTCATGTACATCGCATCAATAAAACCAAAATTTTCGATCAACACGTAACCAAATATGCCAATCGCAATAATTATGACAAGCAAAATTAATGCAATTAAAATTTTCCTGTTTCCCTCCTTCATATCAATATATCAGGCTATTTGTACTATGCAATATTAAGCATTTAAGTTTATTAATTTTAAAAAAAACATGAAACAAAAAGCTTTTTGTGGGTCATGCTTTGGCTTCGATACATTTTAAATAATTAATTATTAATCACCATAAGGCCTTCTTTAATCCTATATTCTTTCTCTCAGTAGCTTGGTTCCGATGGCACATTTCAGGCATTGCTTTTTTTTGCAGTAATTATTTTTCAATTCGATGAGCCCCTGCGATTCCAAAGCATTTTGGGCTTTAATCCCAACTGAGGCCCAATGTGCGATAATGCTATTATTTTCGGGCTTTAAGCCAAGCATAAAATTTATGGCTCTATCCCGATATTGCTGTTCATCCTTCAGTTTGGCATAGAAAAATAAAAACTGAACCACGGTATTAAGGATTAGATTCTCAGTAGCGCTTTCACCCAATGACTTTGTAATCTTTTTTGACGATTTATCAAAGTTGTAATGATCGTCCCAATAGGTTGAAGCCTTCACATTAAAAAATGACTTTACATTCTCGACCTTTGTTTCCTCCAGAATTTTCGACAAGAGGCTTTCTGATTTATAAACCAAAGCAGCAAGTTGCGATATCCTGATGCCCGGGAAATTTGTGGGTCGCAACCTGAGGAATTTCCAAAGGTGTCCCTCCATTACAGTTAGGCCATACTTTTTTTTCAAAAATTTAAACTCCTGCAAAAGTTGATTTGGATAATCATCTTTGAAGTTGCCGGTAAGCATACCCGCGCACCCATAAAGCATTGCTTCAATTTGAAAAAGGCTGTTTTTGTGTTTTCCTAAAATTGATATTGGCAATATCCGTGACAACATAAGAAAGGGTTGCTCATTTGTTTTAAATCCAAAATTTCCGGCCAGGACGTGGTAAAATGTTTCGCCGAGGCTGTTTCCGTTATGAGCAAACAAGGTTTGAAGCATCTGCACTTTGCGCTCCATTCGTTCCACAAAAAGCCTTTCCATCCATCCTTTTATGGTAATCGGATTTACAAGACCTATATCCTTTTCGCAAGGAATCCACAACTGGTTGTTGATGTAATAAAAATAGCGCTTGTAAACATCTTCATCAATCATCCCTTTGAGTTCCAGGGTTGGAAGTATGTTACCATTCCTGTCGTAAATATCCTGGTCGTTCTCAAAAACAACATGCAGAATAATGTTTGTGTAGGCATCATCCTGCTGATGCTTGTGAACATGCCAGTCTGATGCTTTAATATGGATTTCAACATTACCGGCCCAGGTGGTTTCTCCAATTTTTATTCTTGCATTAGAAAAGTCAGGACCGGCATCGGTGTTATGCAGGCCGGTTTGTAAAACCTCAACCGGCAGGTCTTCTGCGGTTTTTACAAGCGGATTATAAGTTTTGTATTTCCAAACAAAATGTAAAAATGCTTCATTCATCTTATGTATTTTTTCTTACAAATTTATAAAAAGTGAACGAAAACATAGCAGATTGTAACATTGTCGTGCAATTGTTTTTTAGAATGAATCGAAATAGAAACAATCTTGAATAGATAAATCAATCATTAAAATCTGTAATTCAATGCCTTAATACTTAAAAGACAGAAAATAAAGAAATTTAGATTTAAAAAACTATTTTTATGAAACCTTTGTTTACAAATTTTTCTAATTTTGTAAAGTTCTGTAATCATGATGTATTTTGCTTTTTATGAATGATTTGGTAACTGTTGTAAGTGAGATTGAGTTTAAAGCAAGAAAACTTGTAAGCGAGTATCAGGAATACAAAACCAAAAACTCAGCATTGCTTGAGCATAATCGGCTCTTACTTGATGAGATCAACGAGTTGAAATTAACAATTAAAAAATTAGAATACAGTAAACATATAATTAAATTTGCGAAGGCATTAGAAAAAGAAAAAGGTTCAACAGATGCAAAGAAATTAGTAAACGGACTCTTGCGGGAAGTTGATCGGTGTATCGGTCTATTGAACGATTAAAAATAGTATCATAAAACTCTGATGAGTTCTTTAAAAATAACTGTAAATATAGCTGACAGAGAATACAGACTAAACATTGACCGTAATAAAGAAGAAGAAATTAGGAATGTGCTTAGTAAAATTAATGAGAGTCTCAGAAAATATGCTGAGAATTTTGAATTTAAAGATAAACAAGACTTGCTTGCCATGGTTGTATTGCAAAATGCAATCAGGAACGACGAATTAGAGCAAGAGGTTGAATTTCAGCAAAAACAGCTCACAGGTAAATTAGAAGAAATCGACAGGTTATTAACCGAAAAACTGTCAACATAAGTCCAGGATTCGTTCTTTGAAAAAAGATTAAGCCATTTAAAACATTCAACATGATTTTTAATTGGTTAAAATTTAGCCCGCATTAAATCTTTTAATGTTTGTAAACTCAACACTTTAAACTCAAGGGAACGTTAAGTTGGAACTAAAACAGGCCTCATCCCGAATATTCGGGATTCCGGAATTTCCGGGACGGTGGACGTTTGATCGCCAGCAGCAACCCTAACCATCTAAGAATGGGGTTTACTAAACTCAAATGGATTAGTGCGGGTTTTTTTTTCCTAATACCCTCATTAAAAACTAATAAACAATGGAAACATACTTGATTGCCATTATTGTTGGAGTACTTTGCGCAGGCCTCGGTGTGCTGCTCTCCTCAACAGTACTCCGTAAAAAACTCGAAAAAAAAGGCCAGGAGGTGCTGGATGAAGCAAAGGAAAAAGTTGAAGTCCTGAAAAAGGGGAAAATCCTTGAAGCCCAGGAGATTAATTTACAGCGCAAAACTGACCTTGACAGAAAAATTCAACAACGCCACCATGAACTTCAAACACGAGAGAAAAACATCCAAAATGAAGAAAATCGTGCTAAACAACGAGAAATAACCCTTTCACAAAAACTTGAAGAAACAAACAGAAAAGACAAAGAACTTAATGTAGTTAAGAAAAACCTCGGCCAGCAACTTGAAGTTGTAAATGCAAAACAAGCAGAGCTTGATAAATTTTTACAAAAACAGGTTGCCCAACTTGAAGCTGTTTCAGGCCTCTCGGTTGAAGAAGCCAAAAAACAACTTATCGAAACACTTAAAGATGAGGCCAAAACAGAGGCCATGGTTTACATACAGGACATCCTGGATGAAGCCAAACTAACCGCCAATCAAAAGGCACGTCATATTATTGTAGAATCTATTCAGCGAACTGCCGCCGAAAATACAATCGAGAATACTGTTTCAGTTTTCAACATTGAAAGCGATGAAATTAAAGGAAGAATTATTGGCCGTGAGGGCAGAAACATCCGTACACTTGAAGCCCTTACAGGCATTGAAATTATTATTGATGACTCCCCCGATGCAATTATCCTCTCGGGATTTGATCCTGTAAGACGCGAAATTGCAAGACTTTCACTTCACAAACTGGTTACCGATGGCAGGATTCACCCTGCACGTATTGAAGAAGTTGTGAGTAAAACAAAAAAACAAATCGAACAGGAGATTATTGAAATCGGTAAACGTACCTGCATCGACCTGGGTATTCATGGTATGAACAGCGAAATGGTAAGGCTGGTTGGAAGAATGAAATACCGCTCCTCTTACGGGCAAAATCTGCTACAACACTCCCGCGAAGTTGCAAACCTTTGCGCAACCATGGCCGCTGAACTCGGACTTAACCCCAAAAAGGCAAAACGTGCAGGATTGCTTCACGACATCGGCAAAGTGCCCGACACCGAGTCAGAATTACCCCACGCCTTGCTTGGTATGAAACTGGCCGAAAAATACAAGGAAAATGAAGAAGTTTGCAATGCTATCGGTTCTCACCACGAAGAAGTAGAAATGACCACTTTGCTGGCTCCAATTGTCCAGGTATGCGATGCAATATCAGGTGCAAGACCAGGTGCCCGACGCGAAGTTGTGGAAGCATACATCCAACGACTTAAAAACCTTGAAAACCTTGCCCTTACTTATCCCGGAGTGGTAAAAACCTATGCCATCCAGGCCGGCCGTGAACTTAGGGTTATTGTAGGCGCTGAAAATGTTTCGGACGAAGAATCGAAATTGCTGTCGTACGACCTTTCAAAGAAAATCCAGGATGAAATGACTTATCCCGGACAAATAAAAATAACAGTAATTCGTGAAACGAGAGCCATCAACTACGCGAGATAAAAATTGAAATACTTACTAAAACAATTCAAAGTCGTTTCGTAACCAACTGATTTTATTCAGATCAGGAAGTTGTAAAACGACTTTTCTTTTTTATAAAAAAAAAATAAAATGAAAAGATTTCTTATTGTACTATTTGTCGTTTTTGTAACGATAAACCTTTCAGGACAAACCAACAAACCCGGAATGCTGACACCTGAAATCCTGAAAACCCTTCAAAAAAATGTGGAACACACACCGGAAAACACGGCATTAACTAACGCCATCTCGAACAATGATATTCAAAATCTGGCCCTCAGCCGGAGTAACATTGGGAAAGTAGATAAATACATTTCGAATAGGGTAAGTTCAAAAGGAATCACCGATCAAAAGTCATCGGGGCGATGCTGGCTCTACACCGGCCTGAATGTAATTCGTGCCAGGGCTATCCAAAAACATGACATGGAATCCTTTGAGTTGTCCCAAACTTATCCTTTCTTTTACGATCAACTGGAAAAAGCAAACCTTTTTCTTGAAGGCATCATTCAAACCGCTGACAAACCACTGGATGATAAACGTGTGGAATGGCTGCTTAAAAATCCGATTGGCGATGGCGGACAGTGGACCGGCGTTGCTGATCTGCTTGAGAAATACGGCCTTGTACCCGCTGAGATTATGCCCGATACCAAAAATTCGGAAGCCACGAGATGGATGTCGAGAATGTTGGCAAGGAAACTCAGGAAGCAAGCCATCGAAATCAGGAAATTAGCAGCGATGGGCAGCAATGAGTCAAGTTTAAGACAGCAGAAAATTGAAATGTTATCGGAGATTTATCATATCCTGGTTCGTACATTAGGCGAACCCCCACAAACTTTTGAGTGGCGCTACAAAAAAGCCAATGGTGAACTTTCGGAATTGAAATCCTATACTCCCATTTCATTTTACAATGATTTTGTGAACGAAGATGTTAACGACTATGTGATGTTTATGAACGATCCAAGCCGGGAATATTACAAACTTTATGAAATTGATTACGACAGGCATGTTTACGAAGGTGAAAACTGGAAGTACATTAACCTGCCTGCCAACGAAATTAAAACCTTTGCCAAAACCTCGATACTCGAAAATGAAGCCATGTATTTTTCGTGTGATGTTGGCAAACAACTCAATAAAGACGAAGGAACCCTGGATGTAAACAATTACGATTATAACGATCTTTTTGGTGTTGATTTCGATATGAGCAAAACCGAACGGATTCAAACCTTTGCGAGCGGTTCAAGCCATGGCATGAACCTGGTTGGCGTTGACCTGACCCCGGGGGGAGAAATCCGTAAATGGCTGCTCGAAAACAGTTGGGGGCCAAAAGCCGGTTTTGACGGCTATCTTATAATGACTGACCGGTGGTTTGATGAGTACATGTTCAGGCTCGTTATCAAGAAAAAATACATCAGTTCTGTGGTATTAGATATTCTTGAAACAACGCCAATTATGCTCCCACCATGGGATCCAATGTTTTTGCCCGAGGAATAACTATTCCCACAATGGCAATGTTGTAATATTCCAGTTATAACCCGAGGCGGTTCTTTTTTGCCATTCAGCAAAGGCAGTAGAATCAGAACTATGCTCCATTAAGGAAAACGAAACCATCAACGAGCTATCCTGATTTATCGACCATGAAGGTTCGGAAATATCGTTGATGTATCTTGTATGGAAATAGTTTACACTCATTTCAAGATAATCGTAAATTCCGGCAGGTACAGCAAACACTACTTCATTGGTTGTTTTATCCATGGGTTCCCACCACGAAAAACTATCATCCACCAGTTTTTTTTGATAGGTAAGCTCTCCGTATAATTTATGCTTAGGGTTGAGGCTTGATGAGTCATTTATAACCACATTCATATTTCGTGAACTCTGGCAATTTTCCCTATATGGAGATTGAATCTCCGATAATTCAGCTTCACTAATTCGGGGGTAAATCGATAATAACATTTTTTTTAACTTCTTATTTGTTTCCTCCAACTCCCTATTCATCTTTATTAGATTTGGAAGCTCTTCATCAATGGCGTAAGCTCGAACGGTAAGCCAAAATGCCGGAATATAAATTCGGCGGTCGGTGGGATTTTCAGTAACAACTTTACATCGAACCAGGCACATCCCATCCTTTTTCCCAACCAATTCAATATTGGCTTTAACATTAAGCGAAGTTGGCCTGATAGAGGGTTTATAAACGTCTTTATAAACAAACTCGTAAGCACCAATTAAGGTGGCTGCAATAATTACAATGACCTGCAACCAATCCCTGAAATTTTTCCAATCTACTTTTTTTGATGATGTATTTTCCATTTTCAAAATTTTTTTACTTAAAAATTAATTTCCATTTTAGCCTATTTTTGTAAAAGATATTGTAAATATATAGATTTAAAATTTATGAAAAAAATTCCGGCAAAACCAAAACTTACCTGCTTTACTGCTGGGAAGGGAGAAAAATAAAACATATCAGGTCAAAAATGAAAAAGGGCGGATTCAGCAAAGCATATTTTATAAAAGGCGGCTATAGCGATTGGGAAGGTGCAGGATACCCGGTTGTGGATGGAAGGGCAAAATAATAATCAAACTATTTACTCCGAAAGAAACCAACATCATTCTTCTGCCCTTATTGATCTCTTACATGGCAGGGTCATTAGCCGGAGGCTTTATTGCAGGAATCATTTCAAAAGGAAAAAGGGTTTTGGGAAATTGTGTTTTGAAGAAAAATTACAAGGAGCTATACAAAATTCAATTCCTTGCTTTGTTGGTTGATAAAATTAACAAATCGTTTTTCAAAAGGCACTAATTTCTCCGACAGCATACCATTGCATCTACAATTTATTATCTCTTTAATTGCTTCGTCAATAGCTTCAGGGAGTTTATTGTTTTCAAACAATGAAATGGCTTTTATCAAGTGCATCAACACCAGTACCTGATCCGAAGTTCTTTTGCTGTTTCCAAGTATCTGGTACGATTTCCCAATTAAGGAAGGTAAGAATTGCCTTAATTTTAGAAAAGTAATAATAGTTGTAGCTTTTTTTTGTGTCATTGGAAAAGCATCTCTATTTAATACCGCGTACAGCACCCCAAAAAAATCTGGCTTTACATCCAAACTATTCTGGAATTTATGTAGTTCGATTTCGGCAAAAGCTTCAAAATAATGATATCCGTGGCCTTCGGGGATAATTTCATCATAGTGGAGTATTGCCCTTGAATCAAACCCTGTTTCAATCAAATACACCCTTACATACGACTTTAATGCCTTGTCGTTCAAGTTGTAGTAATTCTCATTATATATAGCGCTCTTAAGCACTTCACGGCAAAATGGAAAAGGATTTTCGTGGAGGGTTTCATAAAAATAATACCCGAAATTGGCGGATTTCTCAATTCCGGTAATCATGAGTAATATCTTTTTAAGATGATTGTAGTATGCTGCAGGAAAATAGTAATTGTTTTTGAAAATTTTTTCCAAACCCTTTTCTATCTCAACTTCAAGATATTCATTGCGATAATGCGCTCTGTTAACCAAAGCTTCAATGTTAGCTAATTCCTGCATATATATTTTTTTTACTGGGACAATAGGACATTACAATAATATTGCCAATTAAAATCATTGAACCATCGACATAATTGAAAAATATATTTATAAAATAAAAACATTCATTAACAATCTTATTAACAGCATCTGTATTGTAAAAAAAAATATCGGATTCGCGCCAAAATAATTTCATGTATCCGCTACTCGCATCCATATTAATTACCAAAATGGGACATAATATTTAAAAAATGTTTAAAAATGGGAATCATTTATAAATACTCCGGAAAGAATTACTTTTGCCGCTTATAATATTTCGATCGTTAAATAGTTAAACAGAATGCTTACAAATATTTGTTTTTTAGCTACAATTTAGTGGCAAAAAATGCAAATTCATTCAATTTAAATAATTTTTTTAAAAGAGACAAAGTATATGCAAAACATAAAAACAGCCATCAGACTTTTATCCCTATCACTTGTTATCACGCTTTTTATTTCATCGTGCAGCATTTTCAACAAAACAGGCAAGGATAATGAGGCTGCTATAAAACCGGATAAATCTAATGCTGACTTAACTGTGAATAAAGAAGAAACTACAACAAATATTTCCACCCAAAACCCCGGTATTGATATTTTTGCCCTTGCCGATACAAACTTAAGCTACGATACAATTTCATACCTTGAATCGGTGGGCTACCATGACACATTAATTACCTTTTCGAATTTAAAACTCAACAACCCTGCTCTTTCAAATTCTCTTGTTCAGGAATCGCCCGTAGTTCGGATTCTTGACAGCCTCGCCAATATCCGCTTTTTTAATGATGATCATTTTATTACCGACAGGGACAAACTCAATATATACAATTACACTGTCGGTGAAATTCCTTCATTTACTGATTCGGTATATGAGGCAAGAATTAATAAGCTTAACAGATACACACCTTTTGAACTTACTTACAACAAAACAGTAAGAAACTTCATTGATCTTTATTCGCTTAAAAAAAGAAACCTTTCGTCCAGGCTACTGGGACTTTCTGAATTGTATTTCCCGATGTTTGAAGAAGTTTTGGATCAATACAATCTTCCCTTAGAACTAAAATATCTTGCTGTGGTTGAATCGGCGCTTGTACCAAACGCCGGCTCACATGCCGGCGCCAAGGGATTGTGGCAGTTTATGTACCAAACAGGAAAAGCCTACGATCTTCAGGTTAATTCGTTTGTTGACGATCGGTATGACCCCTACAAATCAACTGTGGCAGCAGCACAACATCTGCGCGATTTGTACGATATTTACCAAAACTGGTCGCTGGTACTGGCTGCTTATAACTCTGGAGCCGGTAATGTTAACAAGGCCATCAGGCGTGCAGGAGGCGTAAGAAGCTATTGGGCTATCTGGCCTTACCTTCCGCGCGAAACACGAGGGTATGTCCCGGCTTTTATTGCAGTTTACTACGTGATGAACTACTCGACCGAGCACAATCTCTATCCGGTTGACCCGGGCATTTTATTTAATGGCATCGATACCGTGCATGTTCATGATGTGCTTTCATTTGACCAGATTTCCGAGTTTTTAAGTATTCCATACAACGATGTAAAGTTTTTAAATCCTTCATTTAAAAAAGGTATTATTCCGGCTGATGCTGATGATGTTTATACCCTCCGGCTGCCCCGCACCTACATTGGCGAATTTGTTTCAAACGAAAAAGAAATCTACCGGTATAAAACTAAAAAAGGTGTAGAACGCGATAAATTGCTGGCACAAATCGAACAGGCCAAAAGCAGGAATGTACACATCGTGCGAAGCGGCCAAACGCTTGGCCATATTGCCCGACGTTACCGTACCTCGGTTACAAATTTAAAATCGTGGAATAATTTACGGGGATCTACCATTTACCCCGGCCAGAAGCTTACGGTATATGCCAATCCTAATGGCAATGCTACTTCAGGATCAAAAACATCAACAGTTCAACGATCAGGGGATAAATCATATCACACCGTTAGAAATGGCGAAAACCTCGGCCTTATTGCTAAAAAATATAAGTGCTCAACCACCGATCTAAAAAACTGGAATAACCTTAAAAGTTCCACAATTTATCCAAACCAAAAGTTAACGGTGTATGAGCCCACGAGACAAACTACCACGGAAGTAATAAAAACCGGAAAGGGCGATGTGAAATACATAATTCATGTCGTAAAAAGTGGTGATACCTTATGGGACATTGCAAAACAATACGATGGAGTTACCGTTAATCAAATTAAACAGTTGAACGACATCACCAACAGCCGAAGATTGAAACCCGGACAAAAGTTGAAAGTGGCTGTTTCAAGCTAAAATGCATTTATTAACCAAAGCTATAAGATTATGAAAACTGCCGGTAAATTGTTAAACATTTTATTTTTCTCGTTTCTTATCTTGATAATGATTCCGGGATGCACCAATATGGATCGCACAGGATTGCAACCATCAACGGGCGGAACAAATGAACTACTTGTTGTAACTAACGATGAAGCCACCTGGAAAGGCCGGGTGGGAGAAACTATTTCACAATTTTTTGGACAGGAAGTCCCCGGATTGCCTCAACCCGAGAGCAGGTTTAACATGGCCCACATTCCTGAAGATAATCTGTCGAAGATGCTTAGAATCCATCATAACGTATTTATTGTGGATATTAACGATAAGTATGAAGAAGCCATATTGGAAACAAAATCCGACTTTTGGTCGAGCCCGCAACGCGTGGTAAAGATTACTGTGCCGAGCGAGGAAGCATTTTACAAAGAATTTGATGAAAATAAAGAAGCATTCCTGGAGCTTTTCAATGCTAACGAACGACGTAGGGTAAACCTTGCTTACGGCGCTATCGAGGATTTTAAAATAACTAAGATGCTCAATGAAAAATACGATCTTAATATCCTTATTCCAAAAAGTTTTTATGTTGCAACACAGGAGGATAATTTTGTTTGGATAAGACGCGAGGCTGAAAGATTTAGCCAGGCCATTATGATTTACACCTACCCCTACACCGACACCGTAACTTTTAATTATAAGCGCATTATCGAAATCCGGGATTCAATAAGTAAAAAACATATCCCCGGACCCTCCGAAGGTTCATATATGAAAGTATCGATGGTAGAACCACCAGTTGTAAAAACATTTGATTTTAACGGGAATTATGCAGTTGAAACGCGCGGTTTATGGGATTTGGAAGGCGATTTTATGGGTGGGCCTTTTATAAATTACACGCTTATCGATCAACGTCATAATCGTGTTGTAACTCTTGACGGTTATGTTTATAACCCAAGTCAGGAAAAACGTGATTTGATAAGGCAGCTCGAATCGTTGATTTACACCCTCTCCTTCCCAAATGAAGAGGAGAGCAATCTGGCAAAAAAGTAAATGCTTTGATATTATTTGATGTTTTGAGTTTAGTCTAAAAACCCCAATACTACTTATTTTTACCATCTTAAATCAAATACCATGAATTTTATTGTAAAAGTTTTGTTGTCGTCCTTTTCGATTATGGTAGCTTCCTGGTTGCTCAATGGTGTAATGATTCGTGATTATTTTACCGCTGTACTGGTGTCGTTTGTTTTGGCATTGCTCAACATGATTGTAAAACCCATTCTAATCATTTTCACTATCCCAATCACAATTTTTACTTTTGGATTATTCTTGTTGGTTATCAATGCCCTGATTGCACTCCTTGCCGATAGTATAGTTCCGGGATTTGAACTTGCCAGTTTTTGGACAGCGCTTTGGTTCAGCCTCATTGTATCAGTAATGAATTATTTTATTAATCTTAACGATAGGAAAAAAGAAAGGAATTACCGATGAAGCCACGCATGTTGACTAACCCGCAGGAGGTATTGGATACAGCCGATAAATGCGAAGTTTGCTTTGTTTCGATGGCTGATGAGCAGGGAATGCCCTATTTGGTTCCCATGAATTTTGGATTGACAGATGGCGTGATTTTTCTTCATTCAGCACAGACAGGACGTAAAATTGATATCCTTAAAAAAAATCCACATGTATGCATTAATTTCACAACAGATCATCATTTGCGCTGGCAAAATGAAGATGTGGCTTGTAGTTACAGCATGAAATACAGAAGCATCAGGGCTTATGGCGAAGTAAGTTTTATTGAAAATGAAGAGGAAAAAACAGAAACCTTGAATGTAATTATGCAAAAATATACAGGCAAAGATTTTAAATTTAGTCAACCATCACTCCGGGAAGTGCTTTGCTGGAAAGTTAATGTAAGCAAGTGGGAAGGGCGGGTTTACGGTTATTAGCGAAGTATCGCTCTGCTGATTTTTCCATAGCCCCAATCATTCTAAAAATTTAAGTAATCAATATGTAAAAACAGCCTTATTGTAGGCCATTTCAAAAGCCTCCGGGTCGAGGTTATGGCCAATATTGTTATCGGTGCAATAATTAATTAAATGCCTGGTGTTTAAATTACCCACCAATTCATATCCTGCCATGGGGCAACCACCAATTCCACTCATAACGCCGTCGAACCTGCGACAACCGGCTTTATAGGCCGCATCCACCTTTTCGCACCAGTTATTTTCCCGGGTGTGTAAATGTAAACCTACATCCACGCAGGGAACTTCTTTGTATATTGCTTCAAAAACTTTATTGATCAGGTTACCATCGGCAGCGCCAATGATGTCGGATAAGGCAATGACTTCAATACCCTGATCACACAAATACTTTGTCCAATAGGCAATGAGTTCGGGACTCCAATCATCGCCATAAGGATTTCCAAACGCCATCGAAAGATAAACCAGCAACTTTTTGTTTTTCCGAACACAAATATTTTGCAAATCGGTAACCGTTTTTTTTGCCTGTCCGAGGGTTGAATTGATATTTAATTTTAAAAAAGTTTCGGAAAAAGAAAAAGGGAAACCTAAATAAGTTACTTCATCAAAACCGGCTGCAATTTCGCCGCCTTTCGCGTTGCCGATAATAGCCATGAGTTTGCTTTTTGTTGACGACATGTCGAGCTTTGCAATCACTTCGGCAGTATCGCGCAGTTGTGGAATAGCTTTAGGGGAGACAAAACTCCCAAAATCCACAATTTCAAAACCTACCTTTAAAATGGCATTGATCAGTTCGGCCTTTTTTTCGACAGGGATGTAGGTTTTTATTCCCTGCATGGCATCGCGGGGCGCTTCTGTAATTTTTATCGAACCTTCCATCTTTGTACTTTCTTTTATAAAACAATCAAAAATTTTAAATAAAGCGAACTGCTGCAATTAAGCTACGGGCAGCTATGTTAAGGTAATTATTAAATTTAATGAAGAGCTTCATCTGGTGTAATGTCATCCAGATAAAATCTTCAGGCACTTCAATGGGAAAATCATCTCCAACTTCAACTATCATATTTCGGTTTTGCTCCCTGAAAAAGCGGCCGCCTTCCTCACTCTGATAACTTGAATGCCAAATTGTTTCTTCCGGGGCATTTATTACATTATCAAGAAACATCACATCATATTCATTATAGCCCTCGCGGTAATTTCCTGTTAAACACTGCACGCTTGGGGCAAGTTCGACAATATCAAAATTTCCGGCCTCCAGCTTTGCCTGAACCAGAAAATGGTAAACCCCGCCAATTTTCTTTATCAAAAATGCAATAATACCTTCCTGTGATGATTTAATGATGGGTTGATCCCACGAAACAACTTCACGATTAGCAATCTCCACATTTACGCCGATTACTGAAAAATACCTGTGCTTTTCGTGATAAATCTCATCAGCACCAAACACCCAGTGCCTTACAGCATTTAGGGGTATGCGATCAATATCCAAATCGAAAATTGATTTTTTCCGGGTTATCCACGAAATAACCTGGTCGGTATCATGCAAATGGTTTTCAGGGTCAAGCATCGACATCATGAGTCCGGTTTCCTGGTGTTTTTTATCAGAGGTGAAATTGAGCATCTCATAAAAACCCAATACATTGGCAGGATACTCTCCAAAAGGTATTCCTGAGATCACCGTCCGGGTGTCCATATTTACAAGATTGTCGTACTGCAAAAATGATTTGATCTGACCCAGCGTCAGCCAGCAAAAGTTATCGAATACCCCGATTTGCTCCCCTTCGTTAATTTCAACAATCATATTCCGGTTGCGCTTTCTCAAAAAGCGGGCACCCTGCTCCGACTGCAATTGATCGAGCAAAACTTCCACCTGTTTCTCACCATTAAAATACTCGAAATACAAAGGCCTTTTTCCCTTATGCACTTGCGAATAATTGCTGCGGGTAGCCTGTAACGTTGGTGATAGCTGGACTACATTTATGTTTCCGGGTTCAATTTTTGCTTGCATCAAAAAATGCAAAATCCCGTTTTTTTGTTGAGTTATGATACCTAAAAAACCTACTTCGGGCTGATTAATAATAGGCTGCTCCCATTCTTTAACATTGCCCCAATTTGTTTTAACACGAATGCCTTCGATCGAAAAAAATTTACCACTTGAATGAACCAGGTTTTTTGTTTCGGGATGGATGTGCCATTCGTGCAAATTCTTAAAAGCAACTTGATTTATTTTTACCTGAACATCATTATTTTTTTTCGCTATCCAATCCAGGAAATTTTCGGAGGGCATGATCTGACTATCCAGAATAAGCGCTGATTTGAGGAAAGCAATATTTTTTTTGATGTTTTCCATTTTAAAAATCATCAGGATCGATGTAAAAATTTTCCTGCAGGCGCTGTTGATCAAATTTTTCGCAATCAATTTCAACCTTTAATGGTTTCGAGGGCTTGGGGAATGGATCCATTGTAATATTAAGGCTTGTATCCGCGTACACTTTTTGCATGTAAAGGGCCCATATAGGTAATGCCATATTTGATCCCGACCCAAGTGTGATGGATCTGAAGTGCGCACTACGATCTTCGCAACCAACCCAAACACCCGAAGTAAGTTGCGGTGTGATGCCCATAAACCACCCGTCAGATTGATTTTGTGTAGTGCCGGTTTTACCGGCTATTTCGTTTCTGAAACCATATTTATATCTCAACCTGATCCCGGTCCCGGTCTCGACAACGCCCTGCATCAGGCTCAACATGAGGTAAGCAGTTTGCTCGTCCATGGCCTCGTTGCTTTCAGGAGTAAACGACTCGATTACATTCCCAAATTTATCCTCAATCTTTGTTACAAAGTAAGGATATACATGTATTCCACGATTGGCGAATGTATTTACAGCACCCACCATCTCCTCGAGCGAAATGTCGGGTGTACCCAACGCAATTGCAGGAACTGCAGGAATATCGGAGGTGATACCCATTTTTTTTGCCATTTGAATTACTGCCAGCGGCGAAAATCTCTTCATCAGATAGGCCGAAACCCAATTGACGGAATGTGCCAGCGCCCATTTTAAGGTTACCAGTTCACCTTCCATTTCGCTGCCTGAGTTTTTCGGGGTCCAATAGCTACCATCGGGCATTTCGATACTTACCTGAACATTGGGAACTAATGAGCAAGGAGAAAACTGCCCGGTGGTTGCTCCTTCCTGCATGGCCAGGGTGTAGAGAAAGGGCTTAAAAGTAGATCCAACCTGACGACGCCCCTGGCTTACGTGGTCATATTTAAAATACCTGTAATCGATGCCCCCGACATAAGCGCGAACTTCTCCCGTGGGTGGATCGATGGACATGAGGCCTGTGTTTAGAAAATATTTGAAATAACGGATCGAATCCATGGGGGTCATCAATGTATCAATATCTCCCGTCCACGAAAATATGGTCATATCAACAGCTGTGTTAAAAATTTTAACTATCGAATCGCTTGGCGCACCGGCCTTTTTAAGTTTCCTGTACCTTTCGCTGCGATGCATTGCCTGGTTCATAATATTAACAATCTGATCCTTTATAGTATCTGCCTCGAAAACAAAAGGCGCGTATTTGCGACCCTTCCAGTGCGAAAAAAATGCCGGCTGTAAATCTTTGCCAATATGCTCCGACACGGCTTCTTCGGCATACCGCTGAAGGCGGGAATCGATGGTGGTATAAATCCTCAAACCGTCCCTGTAAAGATCGTAAGGTGTTCCATCGGGTTTAAAATGTGCTTTGCACCAGGCTTTCATTTCTCCACGTAAAAACTCTTTAAAATAGGTTGCTGAACCAATGTTATGGTCAACACGCTGGAAATTCAGGTCAAGTGGTTTCTCCTTTAAAGTATCGGCCTGAACCTGGTTAAGATACCCGGCTTTTACCATCTGCGAAAGCACTGTGTTCCTACGTTGTATTGTTAGCTCAGGCCGGCGTAATGGATTGTAAAGAGAGGGGTTTTTTACCATACCAACCAATAATGCCGACTGTAAAATATCGAGCTCTGCCGGTGTAGTATTAAAGTAAACACGTGATGCTGATTTTATCCCGACCGCGAGGTTGAGAAAATCAAACTTATCGAGGTACATGGTAAGAATCTCATCTTTGCTGTATCGTTTTTCCAGTTTTACTGCAATCACCCATTCTTTAAATTTCCTGAATGCCAGCTCAAAGGTTGATTGATCGTATTCGCGGGGAAAGAGATTTTTTGCCAATTGCTGTGTTAGGGTGCTTCCACCTCCTTTATCCTGCCCGGTTACAGCACCATAAAAAACCCGCCCAAGCGCCCTGATATCAATACCCGAATGTGTCCTGAAACGAACATCCTCGGTAGCGATCAAAGCATTAATAAGATTAGGGGAGATTTCGGCATAATGACTTTTACTGCGATTTTCGATGTAATAGGTTCCCAACAATTCATTATCATGCGAAAATATTTCTGATGCCAGGAAAGTCTGAGGATTTTCAAGTTCTTCAAACGAAGGCATAAAGCCAAACCAACCCATCGAAATACCAACAAACATCATTACCACACCGAGAAAAACAATGAATACTCCAGCCCAAAAAGTAACAACATACTTCTTTTGCTTTCGTCTTATCAAAGTATTTTCTTCAATAATATCAAGTTTCGACTTATTGTACTCACCAGGAAACGATTGCACAGGTCTATCACTTTCCAAAGGCTCTGGCTTGGCCGAGAGATTATTATCAGTGCTTTCCGTGTGTTCCGATGGTTGCACCGAGCCATAGCCCGATTGTTCAAAGTGGCTTTTTTTCTCCGAATTGTTGTTGCTATCTTTATTTTGATCGTCTTTATTATCGCTCATTGATCGGTTCGAAATTATCTGATTTGAAAAACTTTAACGAAAGAAGTTTAAAATTGATATTGCAAAGCTAATATTTTGCAGATGTTCTAATTCTTTCCAGTAAATTCTCAATAGTACCAAAATACTGATCTGTATTATTTACTCGGCTATCTCAACCTTGATTCCGACATCCCTGATGCCTTTTAAATAATCCTGGCGCATGGCTTGCTCAATGCTAAACCGGTAGGTTCCGGTTAGGGGAAATATGAGATTTTTCCGTATTACAATTTGATTATCCCTGAGAACCCCAAATCCTTTACCTATCCATTTTCCACTGGCATCGGCCAGGAGTAGTTCGATGGTATCCCTCGTTGTGTTATTGTTGGGCAGATTTGTGGTAAGGAAAAGATATAAATTCCTGAAAGGGTAATCATCAGTATTTCGCACATTGATATAAAAATTACAGGGCTGAATTGAATCTTCAATTTCCATCGAAAAATATGCAGCCGAATCTTTGTGCCAGCCCAAATCGGGGATTTCCTGCGATTGGTCATACAGCGTTCCCTTATCACACGAATTGAGTAAAATAACTACAATAAGCATGGTGAACAATCCCGGGTATCTTAAAATCTTAAAATTCATTCTTTAATTAACTTCAAAATTAGCAACACAAAAGTAATAAGATTAGCATAAGGCAAGTCATTCAAATTAAAAACAAAAAGAAGGCTGACTAATTGCATTTTCTTACAAAAACAAACCCTGATTTAATCGTGAATTAAATAGTTTTTTACCCAATTTATGATGTCTATCTTTGCACCCAATTAAAGAAATTTCAAGGAATATAAACTTAATAAAACTTGTGATTATGTCAGAAAAGATAACTTCTCAGATGGCCATAGAAATGGAAGATAAATATGGTGCCCACAACTACCATCCACTGCCGGTAGTGCTTGCAAAAGGCGAAGGCCCATTTGTTTGGGATGTTGAAGGTAAGAAATATTTTGACTTTTTATCAGCATACTCAGCCATAAATCAGGGGCATTGCCACCCACGCATTATTGAAGCGCTTACAGAGCAGGCGAAAACCCTAACCCTTACTTCAAGGGCTTTTTACAATGATGCACTGGGACCTTATGAGAAATTCATCACCGAATACTTTAAATACGACAAAGTGTTGCCCATGAACACCGGTGCAGAAGCCGATGAAACAGCAATAAAACTTTGCCGTAAATGGGCTTATGATGTAAAAGGCGTTGAAGCCAACAAAGCAAAAATTATCGTTTGTGAAGGAAACTTCCATGGACGTACCACAACCATTATCTCCATGTCAACCGACCCGGATGCAAAAGGCGGATTTGGCCCTTACACTCCCGGATTCGAGATTGTGCCTTACAATGATTTGCCGGCTCTTGAAAAAGCGCTTGAAGACCCTAATGCCGCCGGTTTTCTTGTTGAACCTATCCAGGGTGAAGCAGGCGTTTATGTTCCCGAAGACGGATACCTCAAAAAAGCCTACAACCTGTGCAAAGCTAAAAATGTACTTTTTATTGCCGATGAGGTTCAAACAGGAATTGCACGCACAGGTAAATTGCTGGCCTGCGACCATGAAGGTGTACGACCTGATGTTCTTATTTTGGGCAAAGCAATTTCAGGAGGAGTTTTCCCTATATCGGTAGTATTGGCCGATAACCACATAATGATGGTAATAAAACCCGGACAACATGGTTCCACCTTTGGTGGAAATCCAATTGCGGCAAAAGTTGCTGTTGCTGCATTGCAGGTGGTAACAGATGAAAAACTTGCCGAAAGAGCCGAAAGGCTTGGGAAGATTTTCCGCGCTGAGATGAAAGCCATAAAAACAGACATGATAGAGCTTGTGCGTGGAAAAGGATTGCTCAATGCCATCGTAATAAAACCAAAAAATGGGAAAGAAGCATGGGATGTTTGTATGAAAATGGCTGAAAACGGCTTACTTGCCAAACCAACCCATCAGCATATCATTAGGTTTGCTCCCCCGTTGGTAATAAGCGAAGAGCAGCTTCGTGAGGCAATAGAGATTATTAAAAGCTCCATTTTTGCCTTTGAGACAAAAGAAGCCTGACCACCAGGTTTAGATTAATAGTGACAATGGCACGGGTAAAATTTGTTAAATCAGATATTGTAAGACCTCACAAATCAAGTGTGAAAAAACATTTTTTACTTTTGGCCTCGATTTTTAAAATTTTAAAATAAGATACCATGGCTATAGAATTCACAGATGCTAATTTTGATGAGCAAGTATTACAGTCGGACAAACCCGTTATTGTTGACTTTTGGGCAGAATGGTGTGGCCCGTGCCGTATGGTAGGCCCCATTGTTGAGCAAATTGGAGAAGAATACAAGGGGAAAGTTGTTGTTGGCAAAGTAGATGTTGACAACAATCCTGGTACCGCGATGAAATTTGGTATTAGAAATATTCCTACAATTTTATTCTTTAAAAACGGAGAAATCGTTGACAAACAAGTTGGTGCAGTTGCTAAACCTGTACTGGTAAAAAAACTTGAAGGCCACATGTAATACCCGCTAAAGGATTTTTAAAAGCAGGCAGGTTGTTATTTAAAACAGCCTGCCTGTTTTTTTATCCGGATTTGCAAAATATTTTGTTTTTCGATAAGGAATAACTCTCATTCAACCTCGTTAATTAGGAAATCAGTAAGTTTGCTCATTAATTATACTTTAGCAGCGATTATTGCAAAGCTTGATATGAGTAATAGGATGGGTGGAAAAAAGTTGCAGTCAACAGCCTCAGTTTACAATCCATTGCCGACTTTGGACTGTTAACTTCAGAACTCCTTACTTAACGTAAATCAAGTGTCGTTAATAATGCATCTTAGTGAATCTTTGTGCCCCCCGATAGCTATCGGGATGCCTTATGCCATAGGCATCACTATGTGAGTGTTTGATTTAAGAAAATAGAACCACTGAGACACTTAGGGCACTTAGAGCCACTAAGTTAAAAAGAATAATATATAATTGAATTTGCGACACACTAAATTACGACAAAAAAGTTGTAATTATTTGATGCTCAATTATGTGTCAGGAGTTATGAACTTAAAAATGATTGTAATTAAAGATTAAGACCTAAAATAATTATGGTTTAACCTTAAAAATAATACGGTGAATTATTCAATTGATAAGAACAGGTTGCAGGAATTCGGATCGCTCGAATTTATAGCAAAACAAGTAGTAGAAGGATTTATTACAGGTCTGCATAAAAGCCCTTTTCATGGCTTTTCGGTAGAGTTTGCCGAACACAGACTTTACAATACCGGCGAATCGACCAAGCACATCGACTGGAAACTTTATGGACGCACCGATAAGCTCTTTGTTAAACGATACGAAGAAGAAACCAACCTGCGCTGCCAAATCATCATCGACAACTCTTCATCGATGTATTTTCCTAAAAATGATAAACCGTCTTTTGAAAACCCCAATAAAATTGTGTTTTCGATTTACGCTGCCGCCGCCTTGATGAGCCTGCTAAAAAAACAAAGAGATGCTGTCGGGCTTTCACTTTTTTCGGATAAGGTAGAACTTCATACCCGCACCAAATCAACCACTGCGCATCAAAATTACCTTTACACCGAATTGGAAAAACTTCTGATACCTATAGGTGATGATGATCACAAAAAAACATTTGCAGCCCAATCATTACATGAAATATCTGAAAACATCCATAAACGCTCACTGGTAATTATTTTTTCGGATATGTTTGAAACCAATGCCAAAACCGATGAACTATTTTCGGCATTGCAACATCTAAAGCACAATAAACACGAAGTTGTACTTTTCCATGTGGTGGATCAATCCAAAGAAATCGACTTCGATTTTGACAATCGACCGTATAAATTCATCGACATGGAAAGCGGGCAGGAGTTAAAAATTCATCCTCACGAAGTGCGCGATCAATACATTAAAACGGTGAGTGATTTTAAAAAAGAACTAAAATTACGTTGCGGCCAATACAGAATTGAATTTATTGAGGCAGATATTAATAAAGGCTTTCGGCAGATATTACTCCCCTATTTGCTAAAGCGCGAAAAGATGTATTAATTTAATTACTGAATTTAGTCTATAAACCCCCAAACTACTGATTTTTAGTCCTTTTTACCCCAATCCGTCAGATGACGGAAGAAGTACTAAAAATCAGTAGTTTGGCAAAGTCCCCTTTAGGGGATTTAGGGGTTTTGAGGCTTTTAGACTGGTCTCATTACATTTTCATTTCCAAGCAATTGAAAATATAAATCAAAATCACTTTTACCGAATTTCTCAAAACTTAACCCGCATTATTCATCTGAAAGCGTAGCGAATCGGATGAATTTGTGCTGGCCCATGGAGAGCAATACGGGAAACTTCCGCTAAGGCGGAACAGGCTCCGACTTAGAAATACCCATTTTTGGGAAACGAAGTGAACCTCCCGAAACTTCGGGATTGGTATTACTTAGTCGTAGAAAATATATGAATTTTCCGGGTTAACCGATTCGATTTCATAGTTCAAAAAAAAAAGCATGTAATGGAGTGCTGTCTTCATTACATGCCAATTGTTAAAATGTCTGAATCATATTACCGGTTTGCCGGGAATAGCAATACTTATCCTACCAAAAAACAGCATAGAGTACAACAAGCAAAATCAGTATGGCATAGGCTGCAAAATTAAAAACCTTGCCGGTGATAAATATTTTATTGGTGAGAACGATTCCTTTAGGATCGTCATCCGTCTCACTGGTGGATAAGCTAATCGCAACAATTACTACCATTGTAATCAGGAAGGTATAAAACATCTGATCTAAAAATGGCAAACCAAGCGATGGGGTTTTGAGTAAAAGTGCAATAGGAATCGATATAAGAATACCGGTAATCGCTCCTTTGTTGGTGGCCTTTTTATAAAATAAACCCAACATAAATACCGCGAGTATTCCCGGACTAACCAAACCGGTGTATTCCTGAATATACTGAAAAGCCTGCTCGATATTACCAAGCATAGGTGCAACAAAAATCGCAATTAAAAGTGCAATTCCACCGGATAATCTGCCCACTGCAACATCCTTGTTTTTGGCTTTTTTATTTTCAAAATATGGCTTATAGATATCCATTGTAAATATTGTGGCGGTTGAGTTTACCATCGAAGCAAGCGATGAAACAATAGCTGCTGCCAATGCTGCTACAACCAATCCTTTGAGTCCGGTTGGAATAAAGGTAGAGATGAGCCAGGGATAGGCTTTATCGTAATTCATACCACCATCGGCTTTTGTAAATGCATCCTGCACACCCTCAATAATTGCTGTTCCTTCAGGCTGCGAAAACAATACATACGCGGCAATACCAGGAATAACAACAAACAAAGGAACAATCAATTTCAGGAACGCCGCAAACACAATTCCTCTCTGGGATTCGCGAAGGCTTTTGGCTGCCAAAGTACGTTGTATGATGTACTGATTAAAACCCCAGTAGTACAAATTGGCCACCCACATTCCGCCGATCAAAACAGCAATACCCGGCAAATTCATAAATTCGGGATTATCTTTTTTGAGGATCATGTGAAACTTGTCGCCGGCAACAGCATACAAATGTTCAAATCCGGCAAAAATTCCACCATCGGGGGTAACATGATTGAGTGCAATCAGCGTGGTAATAAATCCTCCGAGCACCAGCAAGGTTACCTGCACAACATCTGTCCAGGCAACAGCAGCAAGGCCACCGTAAATGGAATAGGCTGCAGCAAAACATGCCAAACCAATAATCACGGGAAAAATTAGAGAACCATCGCCATTACCCAAAATTGTATCGAGGGCTTTCCCACCAAGAAACAACACTGAGGTAAGATTTACAAAAATGAAAAGTGCTATCCAAAATACCGCCAATATGGTTTTTAAGTTTGTACTAAAACGCTTCTCGATAAACTCAGGAATGGTATAAAGTCCCTTTTCGATAAAAATGGGAAGGAAATATTTCCCGACAATAAGGAGTGTAATCGCGGCCATCCATTCGTACGAAGCAATTGCCAAACCAACAGCCATCCCCGAACCCGACATGGCAACCATTTGTTCGGCTGAAATATTTGCGGCAATCAACGATGCCCCGATTGCCCACCAGGGCAGGGATTTCCCGGCAAGAAAATAATCTTCCGCATTACGTGTATGCCCTTTTTTTGCCCTGGAGACAAAAAAGCCAATGCTCAAAATTATTGCTGCATAAACAACAAAAACAAAATAATCCCAAAAGGAAAAGCCTACTTCAGCATGCATATTTTTTAGTTTTAGATTTTGAATTTAAAAAGGGCGCAATATAGTAAAAATGGAACTTTTGTGTTAAATTTTCTTTAGGTTTAATCGAAAAATAACAAAAGGAATAATTGTATTTTTGAACAAAAATCATTTAGCATGGAATTATCAGAAATTCAACAAATAGTAAAAAGCCTGTTTATGGAAAACATCCCTCCTTTACAAGTAAAATACGATAATGAAAAGGGCTTTGAAGTGGCCGGCACCAAAGAAACCATTCAAGGCAAGCAGAAAGTAAATGAATTATATTTTGGAAGTATTATACCCAAGCCAAAGGACATCAGGCTTTACTTTTTCCCAATTTATACCGATCCTGATCAGTTTGAGTTATCGCCTTAATTGAAAAAAATGCTCAAAGGAAAAAGATTTAGTTTAATCCGCTTTAAAATCATTTAAGTAGGGCTTGCTGAAAAACGCAAAATCATATGATTAGTTTTAATATTTCGGTGCGCTGCACCTCCCGTGTAAATATTAATACACGCTTCTACAAAGATTATCGCCACGCTGTGGCTTATCTTTCAGGTGCGGAGCACCGATAATCTTTGTAGAATTTTACCCGGTTATTGTAAAAAAGGTGCAGCGCACCGAAATATTGGGTGCAAGGTTTTTGAATAAACAGTCTCCAAAACCTTGCACAAGGAATCAAATGTTAGGGATTATCTTTTTATAATCCAATGGATTAGACCTTCCTCAGCAGACCTTTAAGTAGATTACTTAGAGCCTTACTTTTTAGAACTGTTTTCCGCAGATTTCGCTGATTAGCGCAGATAAAATCTGCGCTAATCAGCGAAATCTGCGGGTGACTTTTTAAATTTTGGTTCTCAAAAGTGCAAAAAAAAAAGCATCCAATTGGGGGTAGGATGCTATACAATAATTTGTTTTCAGGTGTTACCTGAGAAAAAAAAGGGTGTGTAATATCAAGCAGTTAATGAGTAAGTAAGCGAGCAGAGCAGAGGCACTTAGTTATTTACACACCCTTTGTTACAAATAATTATTCACTAATAAATCTCAAGATTAAAAAAGAGTATTTAAGTTAAAAAAAAGAATTACAAGTAACATGAGTTTGAGATTCATTAACAAAAATTAAAAAAAGAACTAAATCTTATGTGGAAAAGATGCAAGTACATAAAATGGTTGCACAGAAACTTTAAAAAACGGTAGTATCCAACTTTAATTAGAGTTCGTCTTTAAAGTAACTTTTAAAAAAATATACGATTTTAGATTAACCCGCCTTGCCGCCAGAAGTGGATCGGGTGCAGGCGAGGCAGGCGATTTTCCCATTGGGATGCCTATGGCATAGATTTAAGATGTTGGTAATACTCAACGAAATCGGCTAAAATCTCCTCTAAAGGAGTCCTTCGGAATATTCCCACCCGTGCGGGATTAATCTTAATGGCTCTAATCTAAAATATGGTTGATAGTTCAAAAAATGTTATCTTTGGCTTCAAAATTAGAAGATATGGAGGTTCAAGATCAAATAAAGGAATTATTTAAAACGCTTGATACATTTGACCAA
>Ga0307990_1000283_pt1 | contig 48410 bp, 50 predicted proteins | sample EllFjometagen129_FD_203168 | JGI IMG/M metagenome (GOLD analysis project Ga0307990, IMG submission 203168) | Marine microbial communities from Ellis Fjord, Antarctic Ocean - #129 | ecosystem: Environmental > Aquatic > Marine > Unclassified | place: Southern Ocean | collected 2014-10-08
CTTCTAAGGCAACCTTGGCCTTGAAGTCCGCACTGAATTTGCGTCTAGATTGTTTTGTCATAGGTTTAGTAAAATTAAAACATTATTTTTAACTAAACCTCTGGTCTAGGATTATGGGAGTATTATAGGGGCAATTCTCGTTGAAGGAAAAGCATTGGGAGTTATTGAATTAAAAGGAACCGATACGGCTGACCTTAGTAAGGTGGAAAATCAGGCTTTTGGGTATAAGAACAACCAACCTGAATGTGTTTATGTTATAATTTCCAATTTCGAAAAACTGAGATTCTATATTGATAATGCAGTAGATTATGAGGAATTTAATCTTTTTCAATTAACCGAGGATAGATTTCAGGTGTTGTGGCTGTGCTTATATTCAGAATTTCTGATGAATAATAAGCCCAAACAAATAAAAGATGAATCCCTAACCCAAGAAGAGATAATCACAAAGAAACTTTATAAGGATTATTCTCAATTCCGAAATGAAGTTTTTAATGATCTACAAGTAAAAAATCCTGAGTTTGATAAACTAACCCTATTTAAGAAAACTCAAAAATTATTAGATAGATTTCTATTTATATTCTTTGCTGAAGACAGATTATTACTGCCACCAAACTCAATTCGTGTTATACTTAACCAGTGGGTTGAACTTAGAGATAAATATGATGAATACATTCCTCTGTATGATAGGTTTAATAAATATTTTGGGTATTTGAATACTGGGCATAAAGGAAAAGTCCACGAAATCTTTGCATATAATGGGGGTCTTTTTGCCCCTGATGAAGTATTGAGCAATCTAAAGATTGACGACGAATTACTCTTCAAACACACACAAAACCTTAGTAATTATGATTTTGAAAGTGAAGTAAGTGTTAACATACTCGGCCATATTTTTGAAAACTCAATTAATGAAATTGAAGAGATTCAGGCTGAGATAAAGGAAGGCTCAGTAGATTTAAGTAAAAGTAAGCGAAAGAAAGAGGGGGTATATTATACACCAAAGTATATAACTAAATATATTATTGAGCAAAGTGTAGGGGGGCTCTGTCAAGAGAAAAAGATTGAACTTGAGATAGACGAAGGGGATTATAATAAGGACCGAAAAGGAAGAAAGAAAGCAACCATAAAGGCCCTAAATGATAAATTAACTCTTTATCGTAATTGGCTCTTAAATATTACAATTTGTGATCCCGCTTGTGGCAGTGGGGCTTTTCTAAATCAAGCATTAGAATTTCTAATATCTGAGCATCTCTTTATAGACGAAATGCAAAATAAATTGTTGGGGGGCAGTTTAGTTATTCCAAATGTTGAAAATGCAATATTAGAGAATAACCTCTATGGCGTTGATATAAATGATGAAAGTATTGAGATTGCAAAACTCTCTCTATGGTTGCGGACAGCTCAAAAACAGAGAAAATTAACAGTTCTAAGTAATAACATCAAATGCGGTAATTCACTTATTGAAGATTTTGACTTTGCCGGTGAAAAAGCTTTTTATTGGGAAAGAGAATTCCCCGAAATATTTAAAAGTGGGGGTTTTGACGTTGTAATTGGAAATCCACCCTATGGAATTCTCATTGATGAAAAATTCCAAAGCTATTATTCAGCGCATTTTCCGCTAACAAGCTATAAAATAAACCTTTATATACTTTTCATTGAGAGAATGTTGCAAATATTGAAAAGGGGGGTTGTTCATTTTATTATACCAAAATCTCTATTGTTCAATTCATTCTATGAAGGAATTCGGAAAGCCTTAATTCAGAAAACTGAGTTAAATGAAATATATACCATAACTGAGAAAGTATTTGACGACGCTGAGGTTGGGGGAAGCCTGTTACTTAAATTTACAATTAAAGAAGATCCTCACTTGGACAATATTGTCAGACTGGCAGTTGCAGATAAGATTAATAACTTCACCTCCAATTTTGGTATAACAGAAAATTATGTAAAGCAAAACTTCTTTTTAAATGTTCCAAATTGTGAAATTTCTGTTGTCTCATCTAAAACCCAATCGATAATAAAGAAACTTCATGATTTAAACCAAGTAAAGGATTTCTACAAACTAAAGAATGGACTAAACCCAGGTAACATTAAACACATACTAATCTCAGAAACAAAAGCCTCAGAAACTCACAAACCAATAATTTGGGGCAAAGAAATATCTCCCTATCATATAGATTGGTCGGGGCAATACGTAAACTATGATCCTAACATTGCAGATACAATTACAATTGAAGATGTCAAATCTAAGGTAGGCATGAATAAGCAATCCCGAATTGATTTTGGGCTTAGATCAGTCGACTTGTTTGAAACAAGGAAAATAGTTATTAGAAAAACTGGGGATTCACTAATTGCCTGTCTTGATGATAATAATTTCTATTTTGACACATTGGTACATGGTATCTATGAAAAGGGGGGGGGCTATACGTTAGAAACTATCTTAGCAATATTAAATTCAGATCCTGCAACAGTTTTTTATAGATTATTACATGACATTAGAGGAAAAGTATTTGCAAAGATAAGTCTGGATAATCTGGCCTCTTTTCCCTTTCCTAAAATGGAATCATCTTACTCTGAGCAGTTACACGATAAAGCGAGCTATTTACAAGAAACAACAAAAGTACTTTATTCTATACAATCAGATTTTTATAATTTATTAGAGGCTAAATTTGATGTGCCAAAAGCGAATAAAAAATTGAGAAATTGGATAAATATAGATTATAAAGAATTTCTACGAGTATTAAAAAAGGGGGGGGTAGAATTGAGCCTCTCAGATGAGGCCAAGTGGATGAAGTTTTTCAATGAGCAGAAAGAAAAGGCTAACTCAATTAAAACAGAGATTAACAAAACGAGAATGGAAATCAACATGTTAGTGTGTGAGATATATGGTTTAACAGATGAAGAGAAAGGTATCGTTGAGGAGCAGGTTAACATATAAAATAATTCCCCTTAAAATTGAATAACACTGCGTCGTTTATTCTCAATTAATTAATAAAACCCACTGCTATGGAATCAATTTATGGAATTATTATAAACATAGCTTTTTTCTTTCTTGGTTTAATGGTGGCAAGATATTATTCTTCTCGCTATACTCTTGAATTTGAAGAATTAAAATCTCGTCAAATACCTAATTTAGAACCCTATGGATTAAGCGTTGAACTGGATAATATTAAAATCAAAGGTCAGCTTTTTAATTACGAATTTCAGATTATTAATAGGGGTAATCGAGAAATTACTTCAGGATTGCATGATGAAGATATATTAATTAGACCAAAGGCAGATTACCGAATTCTAAAATTAGCGTCAATCATTAAGAGTAATGATAAGAATGGAACTGTTAGTTATACAGAAGATGACATTACTATAAAGATACTCTCTCTTAAAAAGAACGAAAGCATTATAATAAATGCACTTATTGAATTTGAAGGGGAAATTAGTGAATTAAAGAAAGGAGAAAATGAAGAATATAAGATGTCAATGCTTCAAGTTAATTCAGGAAGGTATAATAATGTAAATAAAATAGGAAGTCATAATAGACCTCCACAGAATAGAATACCAATAGCGATAATTATTATTTTCGGAATTCTTGGACTTGGATTTTATATTTGTTCTGCAGTATGGGAAACCTTTGACATACTAATTATTGAGAAATTAAATCTAAAAGGATTCTTGATGAAATATTATGGTCTTATGTTCGGGATTTTAATAGTTGGACTTCCAATGCTTGTTAAATGGGCAGTTGTTAAGATTTTTAGATAGATCCATTTAATCAACAAATGGCTGGCTTGGGGGCTCGTCTAATCCCATTTCTTCAAGTGCTTTTTCTTTACCGTGTTTAGCAGACAAATCCAGATACACCCGGTATATCACATCCTCTTCACCTCCAAGTTCCATAAGCATGTCTATGTGCATAGCAGTATTGAACTCATCTTGTTGTTCCATAACTCTGATCTGGGTTTAAGGATGTTAGTATTAATCTACGAGACAAAAAAAAGGAGGCTATTTATGAGCCTCCCAAAGAACAGTGTTATCCTATTCAATTATAAAAAGTGGTTCTTATCTTCCCCCATCAGTTTCATGGATTCTTTAGCTCTCTCAGATATTGCACCCTCTTCGCTTACCCAGTTCCTTATCGCAGTCCCCTGTACGTCGTTAACCTCATTGAAATTGTCAATAACCTCCGTTACCTGACTTAGTATTGTCTCTACCTCATCAATACTACCCTGATGAGACTTCAGGGTATGTAATGCCTCTATGAGACCTCTGATTGTCTTGTTTTCATTCATTGCATTTGAGTTTAAAATATTAATTTAAAATGTGTCTTTTCTCTGGCATTGGTCTCTTCGCCTTTTCCATCCATAAACGCCCCATTTCGTTTACACACAAAGGGTAAATCCTTGCTCTCTTCGCTCCCTTTGATTTTTCTGACATTAGTCTTAGTTCTGAGGTAAAACCAGAGTGCAATACATAATCCCTGGGTTTACTCATATAATTTGCAATCTGATTAGTTAAATCGGTATTTCCATCATTGGCAGCCTCAACCAAAGCTCTCCTTAATAATTTATCTGCAAATAACTGGAGTCCTTCAGGCCTTAGCTCAACATCGTGTGTATCACGTTTGATATTTAATTCCTGTTGGTAGAACTCAATTATTTGCGCGAACACGGCGGTTAGCACTTCGTTTAGGTTTTTCATTTGATTTTAGTTTTTTAATTAATTTTTCTGAAAGCATATTAATATCCTCATCTGTGAGCCTTTCAAACTGATCAAAAACCTCAACGCTTTGCAGCTTTGGAAGGACGTAACCGGACAGCTTTATTAAGAGGTCTACGGCTCTGAAAGGATTTTCCTTGGCAATCTCATCAATCCATCCATTTAGGTTGTCAATATTGCCCTCTATTAGCTTCCTATAGGCTGTCCTTATATCTTCTGTATCGGTCCTCCCTTTTGGTCGGCCTGCAGGGTTTCCGCTTACACCTGGTTTGAATGGCATGGTATTGTATTTTTATTGCATAACAATAGTGCGTGAATTGCACGGTTTCCATATAGCCCCTCGTTCTCGAATAATGAATAGTTACCCAGGTATCTCCGCTCAAGGTTTCTCATAGACCTCCACTGATCCGAAACATAGTTTCTAATTCGATGGGCTATTCTATTGAAATTTGTGTCCTCATCCAGACTGGGATCATAAGGTCCATATTCACTGAGAACCTCCATATACTTATCCGGATTGTTTTCTTTATAAAATCTCAACCCTATCGGAGTTAAGTACTCCGAATTGGGTTCCTGCATGGATATATCCAAGCCAGTAACTGAACATTGTTTTATTATGGTGCCTGGTATGACGTTTTTACTACAGTTATCCAAGTGGTTAAAAACGGGATATGTGTCCTTTGGATTTACACTCTTAGAAACCATGGTTAAAAACGGGTGGTGAAATGAAGTATATGCCTGATCTTTAAGTATTTGTTCTGATATTAATTCAGTAGTAATTTCATGTATGCTATTGAGGTCATACGTGTCCACAAATTCCCGGACCCTTTTTATACCTTTTCGTATATATTCTCCCGATAATCTTCCCAGGTAATTGGGATTCATCCAATCTTTAATGTATAATGCCTGACGAGTAGTAAGTTTACTATAATCAGGGGAGTCAATAATTAAACAGTTATTGATTTCTCTGATTAGTATTTCTCCCATCCCGTTATAAATATCCGGGTCTTTAAGGTCCTCGAATTTGCGAATACCGGTTTCTCTCAATCTGCTTTTGGTAGCATAATGTTCAAATCTAAATTTTTGTCCCGGTTGCCGATATTGTTTCGCCTTATCATAAGCCTTTTCTCCGTATTCATTATAGATTACCTCCAAGAAATCTATTCCCTTTGCATGAACAGAATTAAACGGGCGTGATTTGTGCAGAGTAAAGGCTGTTAATAGGTCCCTGGTGGGTATATGAGGAATTATATTTACTCCAACCTCAATACGTGAGATATACGCCTGTTTGGGATTGATTCGCAAGGTCTTGATTAGGTCGTTATAGATTTCTAAAAATTCGAGGTAGCTGAAATTATTATAATTGTGTTCTCCCCGATTAAAATATTTGTGAAAGGACCCTTTCACTCGCCAAGCCCCAGAGGGATAAACATTGACTGTAAGACCTTGGTATTTTGCGAAATATCTATTCACTTCACCAGTGGCATCATTAGATATTACAGATAAATCAAGTACTGGGCTTTTAAGAATTTTATCGCCTTCCTGATGTCCATATATGGTTCCTCCATCCCAACTCACTACCTGGAATATTTATTTGCCTGAATTGCTTTTAGGCTCTCAAGAATCTCATTTTCCTTATATAGCTTTCTAAAACCTATACGATGGCATGGGAGGATGCCTTCTGTTGTCCACTTATCAAGAGTGACTAAGCTTACCTTTAAAAACTTTGCCGTCTCGGTTCGTGTCAGTAGTTTTTCGGTTAGAATGTTCTCACTGGGTGATGCTTTCAGAGCAGTTTCCTGAACGCCCTTTACAGTTTTCTCAATTAGCTCCTTCAAGTCTCCTCGAGTCATTGTGACCAATAGCGTTTTGTCCATATTTTCTTTTTTTGTTTGTTGGATGCAAGGTCAACACAAATAAATAAATTATGGACGCTAACTATGGGAAGTTACTCACCTTAGCAAAAAGGATTAACAAATCTAATCTGTTGTTTTTCAATAATATACGGAATCGTATATTTAAGTGTACACAAATAGAGGAATGGTATATCCTGGGGAGTTATTAGGATTATTTGAGTTCGAATGCGACATCATTTCACTGGAAGTGCTTCTTCCAGCCAAAATGAGCCAGGGCTTTCTCAACTCCTACAGCTTCAGCCATCATTTGGTATGTGACGTAATCGCTTAATTTCTCGGCCTTTTTGTTCTTCAGCAATTCATTATGCTGCTTTGTGGTCAGTTCCTCTTTCATTATATCTGCGGTGCAATTAGTTTTTTAAATATCCAAAATTCGTCACTTGAGTCTCCATCTTCGTATTCGGTTAAATCTACCTCCATTATACTGTCATTTATCATTACTAAATCAGCAAAAATCCAACCTGTATTACTACTATTCGACCAAACTGCTTCCAGTACAATTGTATTCCCTGTTTTCTTCTGATCTGATATAAAATAATCTGCCCAAAGGAAAGTAATAACCTCACCATCCTGAATAATAATTTTAACATGACTCTCGTATTCCAGTTTCCAGTACCCATCCATATTAGATTTTCCGGTAAAAATATTCTCGCATCCGCTGAACATTAAAACGGCCAGGGATAACATAATTAGCTTCTTCATAATTTTGGTTTTAGTAAATAACTGTCTGTCACAAACCAATATATGATTTTAAAACCTATAATTGCTTATGGTCCTTCATGTTTAAGAGCCCATCCCAGTTTTATCTTTCAATAAGGTCATAGCCTATTTTTTGCCCTGGTATACAATAATATATGAAATAGTATATTAATTCACCTTGCGTAAATGATTGCCATTCTGGAAATAAGGATCGTTCCGCAATGAGTTTGCATTTTCCAGGCTGTCAACCTTTATATACTCCTTCAACTGCTTAATGTCTTGGTGACCGGTAATCTTCATAATCGAAATTAACGAGTGTTTAGCTATATAAAGATTCGTTGCACATGATCTGCGGGCCGTATGTGTGGTTATATGGTGGAATTTTCTAAGTGGTTTACCCTCCTTGTCGGTCGCTCGGTTTCCATCTGTATCTATATCTCTACTTAAAAAATCATTAATTTCTGCAAGCCTACCAATAGTTTTAAGACATCGGTTCATGTGGGCGTTCGATTTAGGCCTGGGAATGTCATAACTATATTTTTCAAAAATTCTTTTTACGACACCAGTAAAGGGTGAGTATACCTCAACCGGTGTTTTTTCAGTTATAATTGCAATGACCTCGCCCCCGTCAGTATTTATAATGTTGTCTTTGGTAAGCCTCTTTAGGTCTCCATACCTCAGGGCCGTCCTTGTTCCAATTACAAACCAATCCCTTACAATGTCGAGTTCTTTATCATTGGACAAATCCAGATCAACTATTTTTTGAATCTCGTTGTTCGTTAGGTAAATGCTTGTACTTTCTTCCCTGGGGGTTGCAAATCCTTCACGCAAATACCTGTCACTAAGATTGTAACCTAATTTATCACCCCTTCTCAGAACGCTCTTTAACGTCTTAATATATTTGCCAGCGGAACTGTATTTAAGTTCCTTTTCATTGATCATCCAGCCCAAGTATTCTTCAAAAAATGAAGGGTCTATGGAATCAAATCCTATTTTGTTCCCGGTATCTGAAATAAATTCCTTTAGATGTTTTAGCAAGGTCCTGTATACCTTTTTTGTGTTATCCTTCATTGGTTCCATATGCCCTTTAGGCCCAGGAATGTAATTAGTATTACTATTGTACTTTTCCAGGTACTCAACAACAGATTCCTGCACAATGAACAGGGTTTTCCCATATTTCAAATCCAGCTCTGCCGTAATCATTTTCGGGGTTGGTTTCTTTCCGTCATTTAGCAATCTCCTGTAAACATCAGTAGCATCCCTTTCGATATTATCAAGTCGCTGGTTAAATTCCGGATGTCCAGTATACTTCTTGTACTTTCTGATCTTCCCCAAATACTTTTCAGTTCCGCTTGAAGTGGCAGCCCTTTTGGTTGCCATTCTCCAGTTTTCAGGGCGAATCATCTCACCAGGATAATATCTAACTCTTCCGTGTTTCTTATTACCGTCTTTTAATTCAGTATAACCAAATGTAAACTGTAAATAAACCGGGGTGGGGTCATCCGAGTTAGTATACTTCAGATAAAAATTAGTTGAATGCGCCATAGCAAGTGTATTAATTTTGTTGATGGCCGGAAATTCGATCTTCCAAGTCTCTCACCTTTTTGAGCTAAGGTCAAATCTAAGCAAAATACAACTAAGGGGCAACTCAAGGGGCAACTTTATTATGTTCTATTTTGTTTTAATTGTTTTATACAACTTTTGTAAGTACCGTTTTTACTATGCTTAAGGTAGATGAATAAAGAAACTTAGGCAAAATGAGTATAGGTATATTCGATTCCCCTACGGACTACAGAAAAACCTCCATATTACTTGGGGGTTTTTTGTTTTTAACACATGGGGGATACTAAACCAGGTGAGAGCCCACCTCTTCTCCCTACTCTTTCTTCTTCTTTCCTCCTATCTTGATTATCCCACTTCGCTGTATTGCTTCCGCTGCTTCGGTGGCTTCGATGATACCGATATTGAGCCGTTCGATCATTATTTCAAGTGAATCAGCGAATGATGGATCATTGATGAGTAGATTCAGCGCGCTGCTGTCGTTGTTCAAAGCTGCAGTCAGCACCATCAGATTTTCGGTGGTTGTCTGAAGGTTCTTACTTGTATAGTATAGATTGCTGGTTAAAGTAGTGTCTGTAAATAACTTACTAAAAACCCCTTCTCCACTATTGATCATAGTGGTTATTTCCGAGAGATTGGAGGCAATCTGATCAATGTTCTGTCCGGCTGTATTCATATCGGAAGACAGGGTTGTATCTGCAAACAATTTTCCAACTACTCCCTCTCCCCGACTAATCTTCTCAGAAATTATATTAAAATTCTCGGTGATTTTAGCAAAGTTAAGTAAGGTCTTGTCGAGTGCGGTTGTAATGGACGTATCTGTAAATAATTTTCCGAAAACACCGTCTCCCCTGTTGATCTTTCGCGTGATGGAGGCAAGTTCGCTGGAGACAATTCCAATATCTTCACTCACACTGTTGACCTCCCTGATGATATCGTCGATTTCAACCTGTTCAATGGTTTCAAGTGTGTCATTCTCTGCTAAAGTACCTCCTAACACGTCTCCCGGTAATACCTTAACCACTTTAGCTCCCATTAAACCCTGGCTCCCAATGATAACCTTTGAATCCTTATGAATATGACTGAATTGTTCCTTGTCAATGCTAATTGTAACAAGTACCTGGTTGTTTCCAGTAAATTCCAGGCCGCTTACTGTCCCAATATCAATTCCCGACATTCTGACTTTATCTCCTTCCTTCAAGCCCTTTACATCGTTGAATATGGCACTAATTTTAGCGGGACTTCCAAAAATATATTCCTTCTGACCAATAAGGTAGATAGCTATGATGAAGAGGAGTATACCAAGAATAACAAATACTCCGACGATAATGTTTCTGCGTTGTCTTTCTTTCACAATAGATAATTTTAAATTAAGTACCTGAAATATTTATAGTATAATTTCTCTATTTAGAAGATTTGCATATATTCCCTCACAATAGATATTTTAATATATATGTTAGGCGAATGTTCACCAGATCAGCATTATTTAAAAAATAGTTTAACATTTTCATCCTTACTGGCTTTAAGAACATTAAACGTTCCTTCGGAGATGATCTTCCCGTCATTCATGATCAACATTCGATCACTGGTCCGCTTCGCACATTTTATATCGTGTGTAATTATTATTGAAGAGGTTTTGTATTTTTCCTTTACCTCCATAATTAATTCAAGAATAGATTCCCCGGTAAACGGATCCAATCCCGTTGTGGGTTCATCATAGATAATCATTTCAGGGGAGAGCATCAATGTTCTTGCCAATCCCGCTCTCTTTTTCATGCCTCCGGATAATTCAGCAGGCCAAAGGTCCCTGGCATCTTCCAATCCAACACTTTCGAGGTTATAAGAAACCATGTCTTCCAATTCGCTGTCAGACAATTTTCTGAGCTTTGGATTGCGTTTTGCCGGAAAGAGAAGATTTTCACTAACCGTCATTGAATCATACATAGCTCCTTCCTGAAAGAGGTAGCCAATTCGGTTTCGAACATGGTTAAGTTCAACTTCGCCACAATTGACAACATCAGTACCAAAAACACTAATATCTCCGTCATCAAGATCCATTAACCTAACTATACACTTCATCACTACGGATTTTCCCGCACCAGACTTCCCAAGCACAACCAGGTTTTCCCCGGAATATAACGACAAGCTTATTCCTTTGATCACTTCTTTGTCATCAAACGATTTGTGCAAATTGTTAATATGTAAAATTCTCTCTTTATCCACGAGGAAAATTTATTAGTAAATCCGCCAGTTGTACGGCGAGCAAATCCAATAAGAAAATAACAAGTGATGATGCAACTACTGCTGCATTAGCAGCCTTACCAACTCCTTCAGTACCTCTCCCGGAATTATAACCCATATAGCAACTTATTAGTCCAATGAAAAAACCAAAGAAAATGGATTTAATGGTTGCTGGAGATATATCTCTAAAGAAAAACTCGCTGAATGCCCTGGTATAGAATAGCTGAAATGAAATCCCTGTATAGGCCTTCAATCCAATAAATGATCCCATAAAAGCAAGAAAGTCACCAAAAAAAATGAGTAATGGCAACATCACAGTAGTAGCTGAAACCCTCGATACCACCAAAAAATTAAAGGGTTTCGTGGCAGAGACTTCCATAGCATCTATCTGGTCTGATACTCTCATTGAACTAAGTTCAGCACCGATGCCCGATCCAACCTTTCCGGCAAAGATCAAGGCAAACATCACTGGCCCAAGTTCTGTCACAATAGAAATAAACACCAGGTTGGGCATCCATGACTCTGCTCCCAGTCCTGCTACAATAGGACGAATCTGAATGGTTAGTACAAGCCCAAGAATTAAAGCTGTTATACCAATGAGCAATAAGGACTGATACCCGACTTTGTAGCATTGATTTATAAACTCCCTTCCTTCAAAGCGATAGCGAAAAATGTACTTAAAAAACCTACCGGTAAATTTGGCAATACCTCCAACTTCATGGAAAAATTGCCTTGTGCTAAACTGTATATGGGTTTTATATGCCATTATTATTGAAGGATCAACTTTAAAGTCAAGTTTAACAATTTATGAAATGTATCGATAATAATTCTAATCAATCTCCACATTTTATAGCAATATCGCATATTCTGATCAGAAATAAAAGCGGAATGTGGTTTCTATTGATGTGATCTGATACCCGAAGAGATCCTATTTGTGTCTATCAACACAAATTTTCATCCAACAATAAATTAAGTAATTTTCACCTATGTCTTGCCATTAAATTTGATTAAATTTGATTAAATTTAACTATTAATTTTTATATAAATCCTTAAATTATTATGAAAAAATTTAACCTAAGCGCTCTACTGATCATGTTAGCTGCCACTCTACTTATTACAAGTTGTACCTCAACTAACAAAATGATGCGTGAACCCAATGTACGGGTCGAATTGCAAAGGGATGATTTCGTACTTTCCGAACAAGTCACAGCTGAAGCAAGTTCAACCAAAATTATTGGAATTGACTGGTCCAGACTATTTAATGTTAAGACCGGAAATATAGAAAAGGGAAGCTCAATTAAGATCAATTTTGCCATGGTACCTGTTGTTGGTACGATGATGGCTGGTCAAACTGCAAATTTCGCCTTGTATGAATTAATGGAAGCTAATCCCGGATATGACGTCGTTTATTATCCTCAATATGAAACTGTCACAGAGAAACCGCTGGGAGTTGGTATCATATATAATATACAAACTGTTACAGTTAAAGCAAGGTTGGGTAAGCTGAAGTAATGACAAATTGAAAATATAATAGCTAAAAGCAAAAGAGGCACTCCAAATGGGATGCCTCTTTTTTGATTCTTATTTTGGCATTTCTGGTAATTTCCACGGTTCCCTGTAAGTGTGCTTTATCATTTCCGCAGCAAACTCTCTTGCATTCACCGGTTCGGTCCAGGTTTTATCAAAGGTAGGATGACCATCGTGGATATGGAATCCATCCTTAATGATAGAACGAATAGTTTCATTTTCTCCAATATTGGTAAACTCCATTTTTTCACCGTCCCACTCCAATTCCTTATGTAAGTTCTGAAGTCTTGTAGCCAGGACACCCATTACCACCATTTCATTAAATGGACCCGTTTCCTTGAAATCTGAAACTGCACAAACCCTGTGCTTTGAATCTTCCTTACATGCCCTTACCCAATCCATTTCGTGATTGGTTTCAACCCTGCGCCTGAACTCTGGTGCCATGGGAACTCTTCCTGATAATAATATTGGATTCCCTCCTGCGCTATCACAAACCAGTGTATCTTTTGTTCCATGAAAAATCAGTCCATTAGAATGGTTCTTTCCTTCTGGCCATCCCTTTGGCATCATCGGTCTTAAGCCACCATCGTACCATGTTACCTCCACTTCTGGCAAATTCATTTTCATTCCTGCAGGTGCTTTTCGCTCCGGGAAAGTAATTTTTACCATCTGTGCATTAGGGGCACATTCATTCAGCAGCATGGTTGAGCTTCCCTGCGTCCTGATTGGATAACCCAGGTGTAGTCCAAGAAATGCAGGATGCATAATATGACAAGCCATATCTCCAAGTGCACCGGTACCATAGTCCCACCAACCACGCCAGTTCCATGGTGTATAAAGTGAATGGTAAGGACGCATTGGTGCCGGACCAACAAAAAGATCCCAGTCGAGTGTTCCAGGTACCGGCATAGGTGGTTCAGGGCGACTGAGCCCCTGTGGCCAAATGGGTCGGTCAGAAACAGCATCCACCTTTGTAATGTCTCCAATTTCTCCATTGTGCAACCACTCGATCACCAGGTTGGTATCGTTTCCTGAGGCGCCTTCATTTCCCATTTGTGTAGCCACTTTATGTTCTTTGGCCAGGGCGGTCATTAACCTCGATTCATATACTGTGTGGGTAAGAGGCTTTTGCAAATACACATGTTTTCCCAGGGTCATGGCATGACCTGCAGTAATCGCATGTGTATGATCGGCAGTAGCAATTACTACTGCATCTATTGACTTACCAACTTCATCATACATCTTGCGCCAATCCTTAAACTTTTGAGCTTTGGGGAAATAGTCAAAAATATGCTGACTGTAACCCCAATCAACATCACACAATGCCACTATGTTTTCTGATTCCATGTTTTTCAGGTTGATGGCTCCTTTTCCTCCAACGCCGATTCCGGCAATGTTGAGTTTATCACTTGGAGCTTTATGACCGAGGCCGGCGATTACATTAGATGGAAGTATGGTGAAACCAGCAGTAGTTGCAGCAGCTGTAGCAACAAATCTGCGACGAGATATCTCATTTTTCATGATGCTTGGATTTAATGTTAGTTAGAAGCCCTAAGGTATGAAAAATGCTGTAGAGACGGGATTCATCGCTTCTATAAAAAGTAAATATTTCCCGTCTTTCTGAACTTATTTCAAAAACTGCGAATTAATACATTTAGATGAATGAAAACGGATGAAGGAGAATAGTTGGAGGCCCTGAAACAAGTTCAGGGAGACGCTCCGAAGGGGATATTGAGTCAATGAGGTAATGAGTCAATGAGTCAATGAGTCAATAGCTTAGGTTAAAGCACTTCGATAATTTGTTTATCTTTTTTCGTTAACACACCAATTGAAACAGCATCAATCCCCTTTCCCTTAAAGACTTCCTCTACTTCATCTAGAGCCGTTTCTTCCACAGCTACCAACAATCCACCACTGGTTTGAGGGTCACAGAGAACATAACGCCAGTTTTCGTCTGCCAGGTGTGTGTTTTCACTTACATTGTTCCAGTTGGTGTGTGTGGCACCGGGCATGCTACCTTGTTCAATGTATTCTTCAATACAATCTATCTTAGGAATTTTGTCATATTCTATAAGTGCAGATAAGTTGCTTCCCTCACACATTTCAGTAAGATGCCCGAGAAAGCCAAAGCCAGTGACATCTGTCATGGCTTTCACTCCCTGTATACCTGACAATTCTTTTCCAATACTATTTAATTGCATCATATAATCCGGTGCAATCATTGCATGCTTATCTTTAAGAATTCCTCTTTTTTGCGCAGTAGTAAGTACTCCAACACCAAGTGGTTTGGTAAGATATAAACGACAACCTTCTGTAGCAGTGTCATTTCGCTTCAGTCCATCAAGAGTTACCTTCCCAGTAACAGCCAGTCCAAAAATCGGCTCCGGGCTGTCTATACTGTGACCGCCGGCAAGAGCTATCCCAGCCTCTTTGCATGCTGCTCTACCACCATCCATTACAACGCTAGCTATTTCTGCCGGTAACTTATCAATGGGCCAGCCAAGAATCGCAATGGCAATAAGGGGAGTGCCACCCATGGCATAAATATCACTGATCGCATTTGCTGCAGCGATCTTTCCAAAAGTAAAAGGGTCATCGACTATTGGCATAAAGAAATCTGTCGTGCTGATGATGGCAGAACCATCTTCCATGTCGTAAACAGCGGCATCATCACGACTGGCATTACCAACTATAAGTCGCTTATCTTCAATTGATTTTATATCTCCATCTAATACTTTACTTAAAATATCCGGAGCTATCTTACATCCACAACCAGCGCCATGACTAAACTGTGTTAGCCGAATTTTATTCTCATTCATAATTGGATATCATCATTTAAAAAATAAGCCGCAAAGTTACATAAAGAAGAGACAAAGAACGAAACGTAACTAAACTATTTATCCTGGAGACTGCCTACTAGCAAATCGGCATTATGCCGGGCATCAATATTCGACGATTCTACAATAACAACTTTCTCTTCATCCCTGCGTTGTAATCCCCTGAGGTAAAATTTATCATAGTAATCCAGGGTTATTAAGGCGGTTTCATAATAATTTCCTTTCGCCAGGTGGTCCAACGCTTCAGAGGCCCTCAATCCTCCCAACTTTTTTGATATTCTCTGTATTGCAGCTGCCAGTCCTTCCCTATCGCAAGCTGCATATTCCTTCACAAGAATTTCAGCACGTTTCTCCTTTGGCATTTTCAAAAACCAAACCTTGCTGTCCCGCATTCTTGAAAACAGGTTCTCCGGAATATTTATTCTCCCGATATTGCTACTTTCATCCTCGAGCCATATGGGTTTAGATAAATCCAGATCCTTCCATTTCCAATATATAAGGTTGGCAAAATGCTCGGTTGTAGGTTGCTTTTCCTGACCAATTCCGCCAAAGGCAGATCCTTTATGATTTGCAAGCCTTTCCAGGTCAATAACCTGGTGACCCGATTTATCCAGCATCTCCAGTATCCTGGTTTTTCCGGTTCCGGTATACCCGCCAAGCACAAATATTTCTGATGGCTTATCGAAGGCCTCCACGGCAAAATTTCTATACCCTTTATACCCATTTTCAATTACATTCACCTCCGCAAAGCCATTTTCATGCAGATGCTCAGCGAATGCCTTACTTCTCTTGCCTCCTCTCCAACAATAAACTGCCAACTTACCATACGGAGCAACTTCTTTCGCAGCAGAAATAAAATAATCAAGCTTTGGATTTACATACTTATAGCCCAGGTCAATGGCCTTTTGCTGAGATTGCTTTTTATAGACTGTCCCCACATGTGCGCGCTCCTCATTTGAAAAAAGCGGGATATTGAATGAGCCAGGTATATGTCCGTTCTCATACTCAGCCGGAGTACGAACGTCAACAACAGGAAGTTCTTGCTTAAAATTCAATAACTTTTCAAATGGCAAACGATCTATCATTTCTCCTGTTTTTCAAATATAAATTCTGCGTTTATCCGCGAACCACTTCAACAATTTTTGGCAATACGATCTAGTAATCTACCCATGTTAAATTGTTTACAAAGTATCCAGGTACTCAGCCGCTGCCTGGGGATATAATGAAAAGAAATCAGCTCCGATTTTATCGCAATATTCTTGAGTTACAGGAGGGGTTGGTGTTGCCTTATCGGCTTTACCTTTCTCAACACAAACAGATAATTGTTTGAATAATTCTTCTTTAGTCATAATTGATTAGTTAACTCGGTAAAAATATAGAAATATATCTATTTTTTAACACTCAAACTTATGTATTATCCATGAATGGATCACATAAAAATAATTTTATATATTGATGGCAAGTAAGATTTTGTAAGTTTACTTTTTCAAAGTTTCAATTTTTGACGTCCGATCAGAACCATACCGTTACCAGAAATATCCATATTAAAAATATGGTCTGCTCCTGTTGTAAAATCTTTCTACAGGAAAAACTGGAAGATTCGGGGGTCATAGTTCATGAAATGTTGCTGGGAAAAGCACGCATAAGTTTCAATACATCCTTTATCACCATTGAGGACATCAGAAATATTCTGAATAAATATGGCTTTGATCTTTTGGTTAACAAAGAAGAAAAACTGGTCGCTGAAATTAAGGTTGCAGTCATAGAACTTATCCACCACCTCAATAATGTAAATTCTATTGTCCGAAAATCCGACTATATTGTAGAAAAGCTTGGATTCTCCTACCAATATCTGTCTAAGACTTTTTCTGAACATGAACAGATCACACTTGAGAAGTTTATCATAGCTCAGAAAATAGAGCGGATTAAGCACATGATTGATGAAGATGAATACTCTTTAAGTGAAATTGCATATATGATGGATTATTCCAGCGTTCAATACTTGTCAAATCAATTCAAGAAAATCACAGGAACTACTGTATCACAATACAAATTGGGAGACGAGGTTGAGAAGAAGCCCATTGATGAAATCTAAGTCAAGGAAAAAGTTAAAAGCATTGTTAAATTAAGAATTATGGACACTTTTTCCCTTTTCCTTTTTACCTTTTCATTGAATTTTCCTTAAAATTTTACACAAAAAAAACTAAATTCCGTAAAGCTTCATTGCTCAGAATGTCTCAAATTTGTATTATCAAAAGTTTGTAGTAATGTAAAATACTATTATGATGAAACTAAAAGAAAATATTGCAGTCAGTGAATCAGGTTTCCTTTTTGATTCAAATTCCGGAGAATCATTTTCAGTGAATTCTTCCGGTAAAGAGATTTTGAAACTGCTCTCTGAAGATATTGAGATAGCTGCTATTGAAAAATCCCTATTGGAGAAATATGATATTGATAGTCCAACATTCAACCGCTACATGGATGATTTCGCCCATACACTTCGCCGATTTAATCTAATAGAATTTGAAGAAGATGAATAAGATCAAACTTACGATCGCAGTAACGGGATTAAGCAACACCGACAATCCCGGCCCCGGAATTCCAGTTGTCAGGGGCATCAGGGAGTCCGATCGATTTGACGTAAGAATCATTGGACTGGCATATGAAAACCTGGAACCGGGTATATATATGAAGGGAGCGTTAGATAAAACCTATTTAATTCCTTACCCTTCAGTTGGACAAGAAGCGTATATGGAAAGGATAATGGAAATTCACAAGAAAGACCCCATTGACCTTATCATTCCCAACCTGGATGCAGAGCTTTTTACCTTTATGAAATCTGCGAAGTTGCTGGGGGGGAAAAATATAACAACCTATCTTCCGACATTAGATCAATTAGAAGAGAGACAAAAAGACAAGCTTGAAGAATACGGTAAGAAATATAATGTTAAAGTTCCTCACGGTAAGTCTATTACCTCAATTAATGATGTGCCTAAGCTCTCCGATGAGTTTGAATATCCCTTGCTTGTAAAAGGGAAATTCTATGATGCTCATATTGCTTACAACCAGGAGCAGGTAGTAAATAATTTCAATAAAATAAGTGCCAAATGGGGGGTTCCGGTTATCATCCAGGAATTTATAAGGGGAACAGAGGTAAATGTTGTAGCATTGGGAGACGGCAGTGGCAAAACAATTGCAGCTATTCCTATGAGAAAACAGTACATAACTGATAAGGGAAAAGCATGGAGTGGTGTAACCCTTGGAGATAAGACCCTACTCAGTATTACAAATAACCTGATCAGGGACACCCAATGGAAAGGTGGAATGGAGCTGGAGATGATCAGAACCAATGAAAATGATTATTACCTGATTGAAATCAATCCAAGAATTCCAGCATGGGTATACCTGGCTGTCGGAGCAGGACAAAATATTCCTGAAGCATTGGTACTGTTGGCACTGGGTGAAGAAGTAAAACCCATGACTGAATATGAAATTGGTAAAATGTTTATTCGATACTCTTACGACCTGATTGGTAACATCAGTGATTTTGAAAAACTTTCAATTTCGGGAGAACTTTAAATCAATCGTCATGAAAAAAGCATTCGCATTTCTAATAATTTCCATGGCAGTAACAACTTTAACTGCCCAGGTACAATTGGAGCATACCTACAGTCTCTCCGGTACGCTAACCGAAATAGACAACGGTGAATTTAAATACTTTGTTCAGGATATTCCCCTTGCTCAATGTCGTATCTTAAATGAGGACCATACGCCTTTTAAAACCATCAACCTGGATGTCCCGGGAGGATACAATCTATATGATACGAAATTTGTTACCAGACATCTGTTCAACACTGATGATTATATAGAAGTATTATATGTCTATAACAAAACTACAATCATTGGATTAGAAACTGTTTATCAGTACGGTATGAAGATTGTCAATGAGCTCGGTAATGAATTGATGGATCTTGACAATGGTGGCTATGCAGAAGTAAAAAAAGGATCTGAAGGATCAATGTTGCTTGCCTATCAGTATATCCCCTTTGATGGCTATTACCTGGTGTATACCAACGTGTATTCCCTGGGAGGAACCACCAAAGCTGCCACTGTAAAAGATGAATCTGTGTTCAATATATATCCGAACCCGGCCTCTGAAATGGTAACGATAACTATGAATCCATGGGAGAAAATTAATCATGGACAAGTGATGATCACAGATATGTCGGGCCGTTTGTTAAACAAAGAGCCCATTGCCCCGGGAGAAAACATGACAAGGATTCAAACCGACTGGATGAGTCCGGGAACCTACGTGATGACACTCATGTCAAATGAAAAAATAATTGCTTCAGAAAAAATTGAAATAAAATAAGCTAGTGATGGAAAAACCTAAATTTGAAAGACCGGTAATTAACAAAATTAAAGCCGGTGTACCCGATAAGTTTGGAATGAAAACAAATGTTCAGCCTATCACTGAAATTGATTCAAACAGTATAAGAGACCTGCTAAAGGAATTTGGATCTCCTCTGTATGTTCTTTCAGAAAAGACTATTCGTAACACCTACCAGGATGCGCTTTCTGCATTTAAAACAAGGTATCCAAAGGTGCAGTTTGCCTGGTCGTATAAAACAAATTACCTGAACGCGGTCTGTAATGTATTTCACCAGGAGGGATCCTGGGCAGAAGTAGTTTCTGGCTTTGAGTATGAAAAGGCAATGGCCAATGGCGTTCCCGGCAATAAGATCATCTTCAATGGTCCTGATAAGTCTTCAGCTGATCTGGAAAATGCGATTCAGAATGGTTCATTGATACACATCGACCATTTCGATGAGTTGTATGACATCATTCGCATTTCAGATGAGCAAAAACATAAAGCAAAAGTGGCCATACGTGTAAATATGGACACCGGAATTTATCCAAAATGGGATCGATTTGGCTTCAACTATGAGAACGGGGAAGCGTGGTCGGCCATCAATAAGATCATGAGTGCAGAGAATCTCGAATTCAATGGACTGCATACTCATATTGGCACCTATATCTTGACTCCTTCAGCATATGGCACTGCTGCAGCCAAGCTGGCGGCTCTTGCTGTGAGAGTTTACAGGAAGTTTAATCATTCCATAAAATATATAGATATGGGTGGTGGATTTGCTTCAAAAAATACCTTGAAAGGAGCATACCTACCCGGCTCAGATACCTGTCCTTCCTTTGACGATTATGCTGAAGCCATCACCAATGCACTTATAAATTCAGATATACAACCTGATAAGATGCCAACTCTCTTTCTTGAGACTGGAAGAGCATTGATCGATGATGCCGGATTCCTGTCTGGTACAGTTCTTGCAAATAAAAGACTGGCTGATGGAAGACGGTCACTGGTAATTGATATCGGGGTGAACATGCTGTTTACTTCCTTCTGGTATGAGCATAACATCGTGCCGGCTGAAGAACATCAGGAGGATACAGAAGATACAAGCATTTATGGGCCTCTTTGTATGAATATAGATATTATACGCAGTGCGGTACAATTTCCATTGCTGGAAAAAGGAGACCTTGTTGTAATTCCAAGGATTGGAGCATATAACATGACCCAATGGATGCAATTTATTACGTACAGGCCAAAAGTAGTTATGATTGATAATGAAAATAAACCGCACATTATCAGGGAGAACGAAGATTTTGAAACGATGAATTTATTGGATAGAATGCCTGATCACCTTAAAAAGGGAGGAAAATAATCACTTGTATTCAAGCGCTGAACAATAATTAAAAGACCAGACATGAAAGGCCTATCCAGGGAAAATTCAAACCACTTTATTTCCAGTATCTTTAATAGTTACTCGCAGGTTTTCTTTTCAACCCACAGGCCCTTCTCTATCCTGATCATTATCGTTTCCTTTTTTGATATATATGCAGGTCTTGCAGGATTTTTAGCAGTTTTAACAACCTCCCTGGCGGCTTTTCTCCTGAACTTTGATAAGCCAACGATTGCGAAAGGATTTTACGGTTTCAACAGTCTCCTGGTTGGATTGGGCATTGGAATTTATTTCAGCTTCACATGGTACTTACTACTTATCATCATCCTGGCTGCCCTTTTCACCTTTTTTATCTCGGTGGCTATGCAGGGCGTTATCGGGAAATATAATCTTCCCTACCTGAGTATTCCTTTCCTGTTTGCTTTGTGGACCTTTATGCTGGCAACAAAGAATTTTGATGCTCTGGGTATCAGTGAAAGAGGAATTTATACCTTAAACGAACTCTATAGTGTAGGCGGAAATTTCCTGGTAGGAATACATGAATATATCCAATCTATTGCGCTCCCGAATATCTTTCGGGTGTACTTTATCTCCCTGAGTGCCATATTGTTCCAGTATAGCTTGCTCTCGGGAATTATCATTGCCATCGGTTTGCTACTGTATAGCAGAATAGCATTTTCACTTTCGTTGATAGGATTTTTTGTTGCTTATTTATTCTACCACCTGATAGGAGCCAATATCACGGTAATTGACTACAGCTACATTGGTTTCAATTATATTCTTACAGCAATTGCGCTGGGTGGATTTTTCCTTGTACCTTCTTTGCGTGCCTACCTTTGGATGGCGGTATTGATACCTATTGTTGCGATATTAACTATTAGTCTGAATTATGTGCTGATCGAGTTTAAACTTCCGGTTTATTCGCTGCCATTCAATATCATCGTGTTGTTGTTTATTTATATCCTGAAATTCAGATCTGATTACTCATATACCCTCACAGAGGTGTACTTTCAGCACAATTCACCTGAAAAGAACCTATATATCTTCCTGAACAATAAAGATCGGTTCAGGTATAAACTATTCACTCAGATTAAACTGCCATTTTACGGAACCTGGGATGTAGCACAAGGCCACAATGGTGAATATACTCATAAAAATGAGTGGAAGCATGCCTGGGATTTTATGATATTGAATAATAAAGACAGCCAGTTTAAGAACAAGGGGGATTTCCCTGAAGATTATTTCTGTTTCGGAAAACCCGTTATCGCTCCTGAAGAAGGAGTTGTGGAAAAAGTAATTAACGATATTGATGACAATATCATTGGAGAAGTGAATCTGCACAACAATTGGGGCAACACCATCATCATCAAGCACGATGATGCGGTTTATTCGAAAATGAGTCACCTGAAAAAAGGAAGTATAAAAGTTACTGAAGGAGAAAAAGTGAAATACGGACAGTTAATTGCTGAATGTGGAAATTCAGGAAGATCTCCCTATCCTCACCTCCATTTTCAAATCCAGGAATATCCCTATATCGGTTCAGTAACGAAAGACTATCCTATTAGTGCTTATATCTCAAGTGAAAACACCTCTTACAAGTTTCTTTCGCATAAGCGCCCGCTCAAGGATGAAAAAGTATCCAATATTGAAGCAAACGAGCTGCTGAGCAAAGCATATAAATTCACCCCTGGTGAGATATTAAAATTCGATGTTGAAGGGTACAAAGATATTGATTCAGTTTCATGGGAGGTGAAGGTTAATCCCTACAATGAATCTTATCTTCAATGTTCAAGAACGAACTCAATCGCCTATTTCGAAAATGATGACCACCAATTCTATTTCACATATTTTGAGGGATCAAAGAATTGCCTGCTCTATTACTTCTTCCTTGGCTCTTACAAAATTCAGGAGGGATTCTACCAGGATTTGGTGCTAAAGGATAAATATCCACTCTACCTTGTATATCCAAAAATGATCCGTTGGCTACACGATTTTATCAGTCCGTTTATTTTATTGATCAAATCAGAATACTCCGTTCAGTACTCAAGTATTGACGACTATATGTCACCGGAAAAGATCATCTTGAATTCCAGTTTGAAAAACTATTTCAATAAACGGGTATTAAACAAAAAGGATTTTTGCATTTCTCTCGACAGGGCTGGAATCAAAGAGTTTACAACCGAGTTTTCAGATGAAAAAATTGTATTGACAAGATGCGTAGAATAGTTATTATAATATTATTTCTTGGCGGCCTGCAAGTATCTGCTCAACAAAGCATGAGCTTCTTAGAGGTTGATACAACGACCTATCAACAGTACCTGGAAAGTGACTGGAAAGGTCTTATTAAAACCGGGAAAGAAGCAATTGACCAGGGTTTTAATTACTACTACCTGCAGATGAGGATTGCTTATGCTCACTATAGCAGGCAAGAATACCGTTCAGCCATTACATATTATAAAAATGCGCTTAAACTAAATTCCATAGATCCTGTTGCTAATGAGTATCTCTATTACTGTTACCTCTATTCGGGAAGAGGAAATGATGCTTTGCTGCAAACAAAGAAGCTCACAAAAGTCCAGAAAAAATCCATGAACATATCAGATTCTGTGAGTATAGTTTCTGTTGGAATAAAATACAGCTATGCCTCAACAAATGCTGAAGCAATACAAGAGGACATCGTTACTGACCTGGATGTGCTGTTAACTGAGGGTGTGGCTGGAATTCAGAAAACCACCAATAATTTTCACATGCCAAAGCTGCACTTATCACACCGGCTCGGGAAGCATGTTATATTAAATCACTCGTTAAGCTATCTACAAAAAAATGAGTTCTCCTATGCATATGACTCCTTATTCTTCCTCTCCCCGGAACAGATTATGAAGCAAACAGAATACGGATTTTCAGCTGAGATTGCTCCCGGAGCAGGATGGCTGATACGCCCCGGATTCTCCTACCTGAACATGAAGATCCCCCTCTTTGACGTTAATAATTATGGCCCGGGTGCAGGTCAGGACCGGGTAGTTTCTGCATACCAGAATATCTATAATCGAGTCTTCTCAATCCTGGTGAATAAGGAATTTCGGTTCTTTAATATTGGCTTGTCCTATGCCAACAGTGATTTTAATAGAATGCAAACTCACCAGTCCGGGCTTCATTCTTCGTTCTATCCCCTGGCCAACTTAAATCTTTACTATTCCTTCGATCTTTACTATCAGCATTCACTGTTTAACGGAGAATCTCAAAATAACTTCATATTCAAGCAATTGATTGGATTTAAGGTATTGGACAATCTGTGGATGGAAGTATCAAATACTCTTCCGGAGCATATGAATTTTTATGACATATATAGTGACATATCCTATAACAATATTGAGAAAATACAATCATCCTTCAACGCGACAATCATAGTTCCAATATATAAAGCAGGAATTAAATTATTTGGGAATGTTGGCTATAGCTCAAACAACAGTTATTACTTTCCAGATAATGACCCATTTAATCCGATAAATAAACAAGCATATAATAGTTTTATAATAACAGGAGGAATGACATGGACAAAATAAAATTTTATGTAATCGCAGTAATTCTAATGTATTTTGCAACTGCAACTTCAGGTCAAGGCACAAACTTTGATACTACAATTAAAGGTTTCCAGACAAGTTATCTGGATGAAGCCACAGGCAACTTGCAAGGGGCCGTAGATGACCTTAAGAAAATATATGATGAAGATTCGTACGAAATCAACTTACGGCTTGGCTGGCTTTCATATTCATCAGGACAATTTACGGAATCAAGCTCTTACTATAACCGTGCCGTTGCTTTGAAACCATTTGCCATTGAACCCAGGTTTGGGGTAATACTGCCAACTGCAGCCATGGGGAATTGGGAAATTGTTATTAATCAATACAAGAAAATATTGGAGATTGCACCCAGCAATACCCTGGCCATGCACAGGCTTGGTTTGGTATATTATGGAAGAAAAGAATACGACAAAGCAGAGATGCAATTCGACAAAGTGGTTAATCTTTTCCCCTTCGATTATGATGGTTTATTGATGCTGGCCTGGACCAAGTTTCAGCTTAAAAAATACAGGGAAGCCAAGGTGCTCTTCAATAAAGCCCTGATGAATACTCCAGGTGGACAATCAGCGATTGAAGGACTTGAGTTACTTGATTAGAATGAAGTCAATTCAAAGCAGATTCCAGCATACAATAGTTGAGTAAGCCGATAGTTTTTTGTACAATTGCACTTTCAAAAAGGAGCTAATGCAAAACTACCTGGGTGAATCTGCTGCGCTGTTAACTGCTGTTTTTTGGACCATTACGGCCCTTGCTTTTGAGCGTGCCTCTATGAAAATGGGTTCGCTGTCATTGAATATAGTACGCCTGCTTATTGGATTTGTCTTCCTGACTGTTTACGTATGGATCAGGAGAGGGATACCTCTACCTACTGACGCCTCTGGTTTTACCTGGCTCTGGCTCCTGGTTTCAGGTCTGATTGGCTTTGTATTTGGAGACCTGTTTTTATTCAAATCCTATACCCTGATAGGTTCCCGTTTTGCTATGCTAATCATGACACTTGCTCCTCCCATTACCGCGTTTGCTGGATGGTTGACCATGGGTGAAACACTTACGCCAATTAACATCCTGGGAATGCTTATTACACTAGTGGGTATATCCCTGGCCATCTTTAATAAAAAGACTGGGGAGAAAGGATTCGGACTAAAATTATCAGCGAAAGGGATGCTGTTTGCGTTTTTTGGAGCAGCAGGACAAGGTATCGGTCTGGTCCTAAGCAAATACGGCATGCAAGACTATGATCCATTTGCAGCGACCCAGATAAGACTAATTGCGGGAATATTTGGATTCCTTGTCCTTATTATATTAAGCGGAAGGTGGAAAAAAGTAATCTCTTCTATAAAGAAGAAAGAAGGTATGGCAGCAGCAGCACTTGGATCTTTCTTCGGTCCTTTTCTTGGCGTCTCCTTTTCTTTATTGGCAGTAAAATTTACCGAAACAGGTATTGCGGCAACTATAATGGCCATCGTACCTATATTAATTATTCCTCCTGCCGTTCTGATATATAAAGAGAAAATTACAATGATGGAATTTATTGGTTCATTAATAAGTATTGGTGGCGTTTCCCTGCTTTTTCTTAGCTAATAATCCCCATTTTTCTTTCGTACGCATTACAATATTCCACCTTAATCTAAATTTTACAAGTAATTGAATATTGGTTTACTAAAAGAGCTATATTCGTATGAAGAATATAGTAGAAAGTAAATAATAAAAAGTTATGAAAAAATTATTGATTGTTACATTTGTACTGGCTTTGTCATTGTCGGCTTTCAGCCAGAGTAGCGGTATATTGGGGTAGGTGTTATTCTTGGGGAACCTACCGGATTAAGCGCAAAAATGTGGACCAGTAGAACTACTGCATTTGACGCAGCTGCAGCCTGGTCCTTGCTGGGAGATCAGGGATATATTCATATCCATGCTGATTTTTTATTGCATTTCGATGTTTTCGATGTGCAAAGAGGTGAACTTCCGCTCTATTTTGGAATTGGAGGAAGATTATTGCTGGCAAATGATCCCACAATTGGGATCAGGGTTCCGATTGGTATTGCCTACCAATTCGATGGAGCGCCATTGGACGCCTTTCTTGAAGTTGCCCCAATATTGGACCTTCTTCCTGCAAGTGGATTCAATTTCAACAGCGCTATTGGACTTAGATATTTTTTCTAATATCAAATTTCGCTAAGTACAGAAATTTATAAAATCAGCATCCCCAGATGCTGATTTTTTTTTGCCAGAAAACAATTTTTATCTCCCAAACCCGTAATATCAAAGATGTTTCACGCTATCTACATTGTTTTTTATATCTTAGTCAGATTAAACACATTTATAAATAAATCCATAATGAAAAGACTTCCCATACTTGTAATTCTTATTGCAGGTCTTTTTGCAGCTTCCTGCTCCAAAAAAGCACCTGAGTTTGTAAATAACATCCCTGACAATGCCTTTGCCGTTGTCTCGATGCACCCTCAACAAATATTTGATAAAGGTCAGTTAAGCACAATTGAAAGTGTGAAAAAAGAAATAACTGATGAATTCATTCTCAGCATGATTGAGAACCCAACAAGTTCCGGCTTAATGCTTAATGAGTACTCCTATGTTTTTGTTTATTTCATAGATGACAATCCCATAGTAGGATTTATTTCCGGTATGGCTGATAAAGGTGACTTCAATGCTGTAATAGATAAAATCAAGGAAAAAGCAGGGGGAGAAACAGTTGATCTTGAAGGAATTTCAATTTACAGTCCTGACGAAGAGGCAACATTGGCATGGAACGATGATCAAGTACTTTTCCTTGGTTCTCCTCAATATGAATATACAGCAGAGGAGATGAATGCTGAAATCACCCGGCTCTTTAATCTTGAGAAAGAAAATGCGATTACCAGCATAGTTAATTTCAATGATTTCACCGGAAAGATGAAGGACCTTAATGTGTGGGTTTCTTCTGATGAAGTAAAAAAGTTGATGGAAAAAGTTGATGCCATGAATGGTCCGGATATTAAATTCCCACTTGAATTCCCCAATAACTATGCACAAATCTTCTTTGAATTTGTGGACGGAGCTATGTACATGCATTCAGAATCACACTTCAGCGAAGAGGTAGAGAAAAATGTTGAGTCAGTTATGATCACGAAGAAAAATATCAATGACGATCTTCTTGAGATTACACCAGGTGGTGATCTGCTACTTGGACTTGCTTTTTCAATGGATCTGGAAAAACTTCAGGAGATGATGGAAAAAGTTGGCACAGATAATCTTCCAGATATTGCTGGAAAAGTTGAAGAGGTAACCGGCGTACCTGCAGATGAAATCTGGAATGCACTTAATGGCGATTTCGTACTGGCAATAAATGGCGTCGAAGACGGAGGGATGATCCCTGTGGAAGCACTCATCGGTATCGGATTGAAAAATGACGAAGTCCAGAAGAAAATTATGGGTACTGTTGGCGGTATGGTGCCAATTGAAGACCAGGGAGATTTCTTCTTAATTAATACCAATGGAATTGAGATTTATAGTGGTATAGTCAAGGATACCTGGGTGATAACCAACACAAGTGGATATAAAGATGCCATATCAGGTAGTGGTCTTGATGCTTCATTGAAAGACTCAAAATTTATGGACTATGCAGGCGGTGGAATGGGAATGTATATGAACCTTGACCTGAGCACCTACCCTGCTGCCCTTCAATCTATGATGAGCCAGGATGCTAAAACTGCCAAAATGTTTGAACTGATCACCGGATCGCTCACTTCTTTAGGTATAGAAGCACAGCAGTATGAGAATAACCTCACTTTGTTAACTGCGAAAAAGGATGAAAACAGCCTGTATACCTTGTTGAAATTGGCTGATGAGTTAGATTAGTTGGAGAAAAGAGATGATTTTTAGAGCAGAGAATCTTATTCCGCTTCCCATGACTGAACTCGACACATCGGGGTCTGCAATCTGGGAAGCGGATTCTTTTTCTTTCGATAATGGAAAGAATTACCTGGTGGAAGCATCCTCCGGGAAAGGAAAGACATCTCTTCTTTCTATATTTTATGGATTAAGAAAAGACTATACCGGCCGGTTCTTTATAGACAATAACGAAGGCGGCTTGCTTAGTTCTCGCGATTGGTCGCTGCTCAGAAAAAATAGTGTGTCTTTTATCTTCCAGGGCTTAGAACTCTTCGATGACCTCACTGCAAGGGAAAACATCCTTTTAAAAAACGAGATAACAAAACACAAAACAGTTTTGGAAATTGAATATATGGCAGAGCAACTTAACATTGCTTCCTTTCTCGAAAAAAAATGCAGAATTCTTTCATTCGGACAGCAGCAGCGGGTTGCTATTGTAAGGGCCATGTGTCAGCCCTTCCAATATCTTTTTGCAGATGAATGTTTCAGTCATATGGATAAAAACAACAGTGAAATTGCTTTTCAGCTTATATACGATGAATGTCAGAAGAATGGTGCAGGCATCATTCTCACTTCACTGAACTATGCAAAGATCAAGGGTATTGACTATCATTTAAAACTATGAGGTACCTTTTTAAAATATTGTGGAAAGACCACAGTCGCACACATCTTTTCTGGGCAGTGCTAGGCACTTTGGCGGGTTTTGTTATCCTGTTATCGGGGATACACTTCTATGAAAACATTAAAGGAATTTTTGATGACAACAGCGACCTGCTCGATCCGGAATATATATTGATCAGCAAGAATGTAGATATTGGACAGGCATTTGGATTCGGAGGCACGGGATTTTCGGAAAAAGAAATAGCAGAAATCACTGATCAACCTTTTGCCCAACAGGTTGCTCCCTTTGTTTCAACTGAGTTTCCAGTAAGTGCATTTACTAAAAATGAGCGCTTCCCTGATTTTTACACAGAGCTGTTTTTTGAGGCCATACCCGATGAATTTATTGACGTTAAGTCAGAAGAATGGAAGTGGGAGGATGGCCAGAACTATATTCCCATTATCATGCCCCAGGACTACCTAAACCTGTATAATTTCGGATTCGCGCAGAGCCAGGGCCTTCCACAAATTCCCAAAGAGGTGATCGGATTGGTACAATTCCAGGTCAGGTTGAGAGGAAAACCACATCATGTGACCTATCCCGGAAAAATTGTTGGTTTCAGCAATAGAATAAATTCCATCCTTGTTCCCCACGATTTCCTTACATGGGCCAATAAAACATACGGATACACAGAAAAGTATAAGCCATCAAGAATTATCGTAGTGACTTCGGATCCCACAGATCCTGCCATCATGCAATTTATCCAAAAAAAGGGTTATGATACAATAAAAGAGAAATTGAAGAGCAGCCGTCTGAATATCATTTTAAAGTTTATCATCAGTTTTCTTGTAATTATCGCAGCTGTTATAATCGGCTTATCCTTCCTTATATTTTTGCTCAGCTTGCAACTGATGATCAGCCGCTCAGCAGATAAAATCAACAAGCTAAATAAAATGGGCTATCATTTTACCGAGATAAGCATACCTTATATTGTGCTTTTGATTATTTTACTAACAGGAGTAACTACCCTTTCGCTTATTACAACGCAACTCATTGCTGGCAAATTTTCCTCCATGGCCGCAGAATGGAGTCTGCAGATAAGTGAAAAACCCGGAGGATTGATTTATTTTGTGGCAATTGGATTGATTGTTTTATTGTTTATTTTCAATTCTGTGTCTATACTTCTTAGTACAAGGAATCTATCGAGGAAATGAACTAATTAAATCATAGTGATCAGACTTCCCCTCAACTTCGCTTGATCATTTCCTGCTTATCATGAAAGCCGAAGGTTTAATTCAACTTTCTAACGCGGACTTCAATTTCCGGATGGTCAATCAATAAATCAACACAGGTCTGGGTCATTATCGTAACAGTGCCTTCCTTCACTATTTCATCAATAGCGCTGGCGTCCAGGTGATCTCCATGTTGATGGGTAATGAGCACAAGATCTGCATCAGGCATGGTAGTGTAATCATATTGAAACATTAATGTTCCATGTCCTACAAAAAATAGTTCCAATTCCTTATCTCCTATTTCGAAAACATCGCTTTCAAGATTTGCCTGTCCATATAGGCTTGAGACCAGGATAGACAGCGTTATAATTATAAATTTTGATTTCATAATGTATCATGTTATCTCTTGTAATAAGAAAAGTACTCATAAATCTCTGTATTTTTTTTTAATATTGGAAATAATACTTATTTTTGCAAGCCCAAAACAGAAGAATAGATTTATTATCAGGTTAATAAGAAAATAGAATGGCAAATCATCAGTCAGCAAAAAAGAGGATCAGACAGTCAGAATCACGTCGTGTAACTAACAAATACCATGCACGTACAACCCGTAATGCTGTTAAGAAATTAAGAGATACTACAGACAAAAAAGAAGCTACAGAAATGTATACGGAAGTAGTTGCTATGCTCGATAAACTTGCACAAAAGAGCATCATTCACAAGAATAAAGCTTCTAATCTGAAATCAAAACTAGCCAGGCATATAAACAGCTTGTAAGCAGTTAGATTAAAAAATATTGAAAAGCTGTCTCTTTTGGGACGGCTTTTTTTGTTTCCCTCTCCTCTTCCTCAACACACCTTCCAGCAAAAATCTATATCAATATATTTTTTTTGCAAATTTTCTTCGTGGCGAACCGATATTTCCCCCTCTCATCACATTAACAAGTAAAAACAAGATGGGAGAATATTTAAATTCAAAAATTAAAAACTGGTCCGTCGAGGATCGTCCACGGGAAAAACTACTGAAACAGGGAATTCAATACCTGAGTAACACAGAATTACTGGCCCTTTTAATTGGCTCAGGCACCAGGGAGATGAATGCTGTGGAGTTAGCAAGGATGATATTGCTCTCGGCCGGGAATAATTTAAATGAGCTGGCAAAGGCCAGCGTTGATGAGTTGGTGAAAATCAAAGGTATTGGCGAAGCGAAGGCCATAACGCTTGTGGCAGCCCTGGAGCTTGGGGCCCGGAAAGGAAGATCTTATTCCGATGAAAAGGTCATCATAAAAAGCAGCCAGACTGCCTTTGATATCTTACATCCACTCATGGGCGAGTTAGAACACGAAGAGTTTTGGATTGTTATCATGAACAGGGCACACAGGGTGTTAAACTCTATAAAAATCAGCCAGGGAGGTCTGACCGGAACTGTAATTGATACGAGAATGATCTTGAAACACGCCTTAGACAAGAAAGCCACATCACTGATTGTCAGCCACAATCACCCCTCAGGAAATAAAAAACCCAGTGAAGCAGACATCAATATCACCAGGAAAATAAAAAATGCTGCTGCCCTGATGGATATTTCATTGCTGGACCATATTATTATTGCAGGAACATCGTACTTTAGTTTTGCAGATGAAGGACTTTTGATTTAATGGGCTGAGAATAGTATTTTCGGTGTGAATTATTGTTCAATGAACATCATTATTACCATATTACTTGCGACTGTAAAATTTGGAATGACATTCCCTTTGGCGATTATGGAATTCAAGTTTAGTTTTTTTGAAACTATTCTTTGGATGAATGTTGGCGGTGTAATAGGCATTTTCTTTTTTGCATATCTCTCCGAAAGTCTGATTAATTGGATCAATGGTCTTATCAACAAAAGGAATAAGAAACGGGGTATCGTAAAAAAAACCAAAAAGTATAAGACATTCACCAGGAGAAACCGAAGAATAGTTCGCATCAAACAGAAATATGGCTTAATCGGTATTGCGCTTACAACACCGCTGTTGTTTTCAATTCCAATTGGTGTTTTTCTGGCAGTTCGGTATTACCCGAGGAGCAAGCTCAAATACTACTATCTTATCGGATCAAATGTAGTATGGTCATTTATTTATACCTCCTTTTATATGTTCTGGAATGATTTGTTGTTTAAGTAGAGACGGCGATGAGCTCAAACCCTCTCCACTATTCCCTCATCCATGCATTCCTTCAGCAAACGCTCCATCGTCTTACCCAGAACCGGGTGAAGAAGATCTGGAGCTAAATCCACCATAGGGGCCAGAACAAATCTTCTAGCTGCCATTCTTGGATGTGGAAGGATGAGTTTATCAGTCACCATAAGCAAATCTTCATATAACAGGATATCAATATCTATGATCCTGTCAATATAAGAATCACTAATCCTGTCTCTCCCCATATTGTTTTCAATGAGGAGCAATTTTTCAAGTAGCAATTCGGGGTTTAACTCAGTCTTGATCTCCAAACACTGATTATAAAACTCATTCATACTTTCATATCCCCATGCAGCACTTTTGTAAATCCCTGATGCATGCTTAACTGATCCACACCATAAGTTTATCCAATCAATAGCGACATTCAGATTGGTTTTTTTTTCACCCAGGTTCGTACCCAGGCAAAGGTAAACTGTATGTGTTAAAAAATCATTCATGGTATTCATTCCCAAATGCAAATATACATTCCTTAAAATAAATGCATCTGTGGCTAAACAATATAGACCAAAAACTGTTTTTATAAGCAAAGCTTTTTTACTAACTTTGTTTTCTTTCATTTACAAATTAAAAAATATTCGCTATGAACAACTTTCTGAAATATATGCTGGCTACAATGGCCGGGATTTTTTCCCTTCAAATAGTAGGATTTCTCTTTTTCGTGATCTTTGTATCCATTGCTTCTATAGGTGGAGATGCACCGAAAGTGAAAGAGAATTCAATGCTGGTTGCAAAATTTAATCTAGCCGTTACAGACCGGGCCGATGACAATCCAATGAGTCAATTTTTGTCAGGCAGCTTCAACACTGATGGTTCAATGGGACTGGACCAAATTCTTAAAGACATTGAGAAAGCAAAAAATGATGAAAATATCTCTGGTATTTTTATGCCATTATCCACTGTTCCAATTGGAATGGCTTCCTTAAAAGAGATCAGGGATGCCCTTGTTGATTTTAAAGAAAGTGGAAAGTATATCATTTCACATTCAGATACATACACCCATAAGTCTTATTACTTAGCAAGTGTTTCTGACTCAATTTATCTTACTCCTACTGGTAATTTTACCTTCATGGGACTTTCAGGACAGGTAATGTTTTACAAACGCGCCATGGAAAAATATGGCGTAGATATGCAGGTGATTCGTCACGGATCTTTTAAAAGCGCTGTTGAACCTTACCTCGCAGAGAAAATGAGCCCTGAGAATCGTTTACAGACGATCGGATATGTTTCTGCCATCTGGAACCAGATGGTATCTGATATTTCCGTGGCCAGGGGAATAAGTGAAGAAGAACTTAATCAGTACGCAGATGAACTGTCTGTCGCATTTGATGAACAGGCACTGGAAAAAGGTATGATTGATGGATTAAAATATTTCGATGAAATTCTGGATGAGCTTAGAGTTCGCACCGGAGTAGAAGAGGATGATGATATTCCGCAAATCAATCTTTCAAAATATGCGGATGTTCCCGCAACTAAAAAGAAAGAAGTCACCAGGGACAAGATAGCCGTTATTTATGCAATGGGAACTGTTAAATCAGGTGACTCCGGTGAGGGTACTATCGGATCCGATCGTATTGCAAAGGCGATTCGCAAAGCAAGAAATGATGACAAAGTTAAGGCCATTGTTTTTCGTGTAAACTCTGGTGGAGGAAGTGCACTCGCTTCTGAAGTGATCTACAGAGAAGCCAAATTAGCAGCTGAAGCGAAACCCTTTGTGGCCTCTCTTGGTAATGTTGCTGCTTCGGGGGGATATTATATTGTTTGTCCTGCCGACACCATCGTTGCAAGTGAAACAACCATTACTGGTTCAATCGGAGTTTTTGGTTTACTTCCAAACCTGAAAGAACTGCTTAACGATAAAATTGGAATTACAACCGATGGCGTTAAAACCAACAAATTTTCCGACATGGGAGGAATATTCAGGCCACTTGATCCCGACGAAAGAGCGTTCATTCAGAGTTCAGTTGATGATGTTTATAGCGATTTTGTCAACCGTGTTGCCGAAGGCAGGGGAATGACTTTTGAAGAGGTTGATGCCATTGGTGGGGGAAGAGTTTGGGCAGGAAAAGATGCCATCGAAATTGGCCTGGTTGATGTATTCGGCGGATTAGATAAATCCATCGAGCTAGCTGCAGAAATGGCAGGACTTGAGAACTACAGAATCTCATCCCGTCCGGAACTGGAAGATCCCTTCACTACTATAATGAAAGAACTTTCAGGTGGAATAAAAATGAAGATGATGAAGAAGGAGCTTGGAGAATCATATGATATGTTCAAAAAAGCACAGGAAATTCAGGAAATGAAGGGTGTTCAGGCAATGATGCCTTACACAATTCAGATTCATTAATAGTAAAAACACATTGATTACGCCTGGCAAATATATTTATTTGCCAGGCGTTTTATTTTTTCGAATCTTTTGCCGTCAATTTCTTAAATTTGCAGCACTTTATTAAACACAATGCCAAGAAAACGTCATATTACCATCTGGACTATCCTCTTGTTTCCACTTACAATCTTGTATGCCGGAGTCATCAGTTTCAGAAACCTCATGTTTGATTGGGAGATCGTTCCTTCGAAAGAATTTGGTCTGCCCGTTATCTCAGTTGGTAATATCACAGTGGGAGGAACAGGAAAAACGCCTCATGTTGAATACCTGGTCGAGCTGCTTAAAGATGAATTCCAGGTTTCTACCCTTAGCCGGGGATATAAAAGAAAAACAAAGGACTTCCGGGTAGCTGATAATGAAAGTTCAGTCGCCCAGATTGGAGATGAGCCCAGGCAACTTAAGCAGAAATATCCTGAACTTATTGTTGCAGTTGACAGAAAAAGAGTTAACGGAATAGATCAATTGCTCAAATTGGAAAAAAATACGGACGTGATCCTGCTTGATGATGCATTTCAGCACAGGCATGTGAAGCCAGGGAAATCGATCCTTTTAGTAGATTTTAACAGAATGATTCAGAATGATTTCATGCTTCCGTCCGGTCGCCTGAGAGAACCGGTTTCAGGAAAAGACCGTGCTAATATTATCCTGGTGACCCGATCACCGGAAAGAATGAAGCCGATTGAAATGCGAAATATTGCAACCAACATGAACCTTGGACTGCATCAGCATTTGTATTTCACAAACATGAACTTTGGAGAATTTCACCCTGTATTTCACTTAAGTCAAAGCAAGGATGCTGCGTGGTTCAAGGAGAAGAAATCTCCAGTACTTCTTCTTACCGGAATTGCAAATCCAAGATCGCTAAGGAAATACGCAAGAAGTATATCAACTCAATTAATCGAGGTTTCCTTCCCTGATCACCACCAATTTACAAAGAAAGACCTTCAAAAGCTTACTACAAGATACAGATCGTTTAACAATCCGGACGCCTTGATACTTACAACAGAAAAGGATGCCATGCGCCTACAGGGACTTGATCCCGAGCCGGACATCAAGCAGGCCTTATATTACATCACCATTCATGTACAATTTTTGAATGATGACCATAAAGAATTCAATAACCTAATACTGGACTATGTTAGAAGCAATAAAAGAAACAATATCCTACATCAAACAGCAGGTAAAGGAAACGCCTGATACCGCAATTATACTGGGTACCGGACTAGGAGAGATTGCCGATGAAATAGATATACACCATATCATTCCTTATGAAGACATCCCCAACTTTCCTGTCTCCACTGTAGAGGGACACGCCGGGGACCTGATAATAGGTAAATATGCCGGGAGAGAAATATATGCACTTAAAGGCCGATTCCATTTCTACGAAGGATATACCATGGAAGAGGTGACATTTCCTATCAGGGTTCTTAAATTTCTCGGGGTGAAAAACCTGCTCATTTCAAATGCTGCCGGGGGTATGAATCCGGATTTTGAAATCGGAGATGTTATGTTCATCAACGATCATATCAATTTAATGCCCAATCCCTTGCTCGGGAAACATATTCCGGAGTTTGGCGACAGGTTCCCTGATATGAGTGAAATATATGAGCAGCACTGGATCGACCTGGCACTGGAAAGTGCAAAGAAGCATAATCTGAGGGCACATACAGGATGTTATGTTGGTGTAACAGGACCAACACTGGAGACCCGGAAAGAGTATGAATACTTCAGAATCATTGGAGGAGATACGGTTGGAATGTCAACGGTACCAGAAGCAATTATTGCGCATCAAATGGGAGTAAAAATATTCGCATTATCTGTTATTACTGATCTGGGTATTCCGGGAAGAATTGAAAAGATATCACATGAAATAGTGCAGCAGGCGGCTGCAAAGGCCACACCTAAATTAGTTAAAGTAATACATGAGCTGATAGAAGCTATTTAATTCATTATTATGAAAAAGGAGAGTGAAGGATTTCAACGGGGAAGAGTCATTATTATCTCTGCTTCTCACTTCATTCATGATATTTATACTTCATTCCTGGCTCCGGCTCTACCCCTGCTCATCGAGAAGCTTGGAATGAGTTATGGTTTAGCGGGCTTACTGGCCGTTATCCAACGCTTCTCCTCGCTTTTAAATCCCCTTGTTGGTATAATTGCAGAACGGCCCATCATGAAATACATGGTGATCTTATCTCCCGCAATAACTGCCATTACCATGAGTTTGATTGGTATAGCTCCTGGCTATATTTTTCTTGCTATTATCCTTTTTGTATCCGGACTGAGTTCTACAATGTGGCATATTCCCACACCGGTTCTTGTAAAAAGCTTATCGGGCAAGAGAATAGGAAAAGGTATGAGCTATTATATGCTTGGTGGCGAGCTGGCAAGAACAGCCGGACCATTAATCATTCTTGGCGTAATTGAATTGTGGGGACTGGAGGGAACATGGAAGATGATGCCCCTGGGAATAGCCGCCTCAATTGTACTGCATTATAATTTCAGGAGAGCAAACCTAAAAAATTCACAGCGAACGCAGAGCGAAGGAAGTTATTGGCTCATTCTAAAAAAATTCCTTCCTGTTTTTATTCTGACCGGAGGATATACATTCTTCCAGGCAGGCATGAAAGCATCACTCTCTTTCTACCTGCCTACATATCTCACAGATGCGCAGGGCCAAACTCTTGTATTTGCTGATATATCACTAACCATACTTCAATTGGCAGGTGCTGCCGGTGCTTATTTTGCAGGAACCCTGAGTGACAGGATAGGAAGAACAAAAATGCTATTGATAATAAGTATAGCTACTCCTTTGCTTATGTTGCTCTTTTTAAACCTTGATGGATACTGGATCATTCCAGTACTCATTCCTCTTGGATTTTTTCTTTTTGCCCCTGTGTCTGTTATGCTTGCCGTGGTTACAAATCTCAATACAGCCAAAAAAACTTTTGTGAACTCCATTTATATGTTTATTAATTTCTTTGTTAGTTCAGCCATCATCCCAATGGTGGGAGTACTAACAGATAAATTTGGATTTGAGACCAGCTTTTTATTCTTCAATTTTATGGCTTTTGGAGCCATTGGAATCGTCCTCTACTCAAAAAACAAGTTGCCACAGCTAAGCGATAAATAGAAAATACTTATTCCATGCAAAGAGTCGTTAAATATTCACAGGAAAGTTTAAAGCTAACTTTACCTTTGCCATGATATAAATGAAAAGCCCTAACAAACATATCATTTTCAGAATTCTATCATTGATAATATTCGTATTCTTGTTGACTGGTCTAAATATGGTCTTGGCTCAAGACACAAAAGTAGTTAGGGACCTTAATCTTTGGACCGGGGCTGAAGTTGAAAAATCAGTATTCGACCACTGGATGGTATCTTTTAAACAGGAAGTACGCCTGAAGAAAAATGCAACAGAATTTAGTTCCACGTTTTCCCAGCTTGGAGTCGATTATGAAATAAGCAGGAATTTTTCTTTAGCAGGAAAGTATCGTTTTATACTCAACAGTAAATCTGATAAGGAACTAAATAAACAGAGCAGGTATACAGTAGATTTGAATTACAAAGGCAGGCTGCAACACATATCTATATATTATCGCATAAGGTACCAGAAAGAAGTTGAAAATATGCGACTTTTAAGTATAGATGAACCCTGTGACAGATTTATCCGGAATAAAATTTCTATTAGGTATACAGACTTAAAAAGAATAAAGCCATATCTGTCGGCAGAGATTTTTCAGCTGCATGAAGCTGGTGAATTCCTGAACAATGATAAGTTTCGGGTAGTAAGCGGAATAAAAATTTCTCCTAAATCCTTCGGTACATTTAATGTTTCCTACGGAGTAGAGCATGAGATTAATGAAATTTTGCCCTATACATATTTTATTTGCAAGATAAATTATAAGTATGAATTCTAAAGAATCCCATGACTAAAATAAAATATACTTTTGCCTTTCTCCTGGGGGTAGTATTACTTCTTAACTCTTGCTATAGAGAGGCACAACTTATTGATTTTGAGTCGGATAAATTTGGAGTACATGTATTGAAAATTAATAGCTCCTTTGGTTTTACAGACCTTACTGACAATTTCATCCTCTACACACTCGGCGCTGATACAATAAGTAATTTTTCACCTGAAATACAATTCGTAAATTATTCTTCCATATCATTTAATAGCCATGAACTGGTAAATAATCATGTCAATAACCTGGGAAATGTATGGACTAACCATCCATTCGAAATCATTGCTAAAAGCGAAGAATCAACAGATACATTTCAGCTGGTCTTCACAAGAATACCCCTTATACAAATTACCACGGATGAGATCATACAGGATGAGCCAAAAGTGTTTGCACGTATCTCATTACAATTCAATCAGGATTCTGAAAGCTCTTCCGCGAATCGTACAATGTATACCTATGCCGGGATAGAGATACGAGGGGCATTATCTCAAATTTATGAAAAGAAATCATTTGGAATAGAGTTATGGGAAGACAAATACGGTGATGATTACAGTCTTTCCTTGCTCGGCATGAGCCATGCTGAGGATTGGATTCTTGACGCTATGTATATCGATGACCTCCGTATGCGCAATAAATTGTCTTTTGAGCTTTGGGAGAAACTGAGCACCGTTCCATCAGAAGATAATAAACCGGAAGTTGTTCCCGGAATACAATGCGAATTTGTGGAGCTGTTCATTAACAACAGGTATTATGGGATATATTCTCTCGATGAAAAGCTCGATGAGAAAAAACTTCAATTTTCCGATGACCAGGGCGAACTTGGAGGAGTTTTATACAAAGCCATTCGCTGGAGCGACGGTGCGACCAGGTTTAACTCCTATAATTCATCCCCGCCGGAAGATAGTTTTTGGGACGGATGGGAGATAATTTACCCGAAAGATAACTTTGCCTGGGAACCCCTGGATAAGCTTAGACAAGAGGTTGTACTGAGCGATGATGAAGATTTTAAAACCGCGATCACATCATTGTTTGATATTGATAATGCCATTGATTATTATCTCTTTATCAACCTCCTTTTTGCCGCTGACAATGCAGGGAAGAACTCTTACCTGGCCAGGTATACAGATGAATCCCGCTTCTTCTATATCCCCTGGGATATTGAAGCTTCCTGGGGACTGGCCTGGGACAGGACAAAAGTTGACCCCAATGGATTGGTATCAAACAATCTTTTTGATCGCCTCATAGAAACCAATGCCGGGGGGTTCAATGAAAAGCTCAAAACCCAGTGGTTTGATAGAAGAAACAATGTCTTTTCAGAGGCGGCTCTTCACCAGACAATAGACGAATATTATCAAATCCTTAAAAATAGCGGCGTCATTGAACGTGAAAATGTAAGGTGGGACGAATATACAATTGACCTTGATGATGAATACGTTTACACCAAAAACTGGATTAGCAGACGGCTTGAATATTTAGATGAACATTTCGAGTAATATTTTTTATGATATAGTTGAAAAAAACAATTTTACAGCTTGTAATTTCCATACTTCATCGATAAGAAAGTGCACAGGAAAGCCGGTGGATCTTTTCTCTTCCCTTGCCTGAAATACGAATATGCACAACATACAACCCGGGTAATACCAGGTTATGATTCATGTCATGACCATCCCAAAAATAACGATCCTCGCTACCGCAAATCCCGTTCTCAATTAAGCGAAGCACCTCAACTCCATGCATATCAGAAATATGAATGCTCACAAAAGAACCGGCTGGTAAAGCTGATAATATTATTTCAGTCACATCATTATATCCATCCATATCAGGGCTGAATACCTGTGGCCTGACAATTACCTCAGCTTCAATATGTTCTTCATCCCTCCATTGTGAATTTATTGTTCCCGGGGTTCCATAATTTTCAGCTGCAGAGGCAGAGGTCCAGGTTAAACTGCCGGGGTAAGGAGAGATTCTCTCCAGTGCAACTCCTGATGGATCAATTAATAACTCATGATGCATTGAATCGCTGTAAGCAAACTTATCCAGCAATATATCAGACCTGTTCAACAAGGAGATATATCCTTCTGCATTGGGTAACGACTTCCAATCAGACAATTCAACAGCATCAAGCCAAAAGGGAAGCCCCCAGTTATCTCTCAGTGCTGCTACATTTTTCGTAAATACAACATGCTTCCCCGGTGAAAATACGTGTGAGCATTTACTCATCCAATAAAGAGATTCAGAAGTAGAATTGTTGGCACTCACGCTGTATTTTAAATCCTTCAAATCCAGGTAATTTTCAGAAGCATTATAAAGCTCCAGGTACTCTTCCCTACCTATAAATGGATCATACATCACCTCATTGAGAACAATAGAATTGGGTTCGGGAGATACGGGAAGTGAAAATTCTACGGTAGATACTAAAACTATATTGTCCTCACAATCTGCAATTTCACTTATGTTAATTGAATAAATAGTTTGATTCTTAAAAATTTCACTGAAACTGAACTCAACAACTTCAGATACCAATGGACTTGTATGATAAACCGGTGTTCCTTCGCCTAATTTTTCAGCATATACACTTTGGTTCTCCTCTTCTCTCACGAAAACAGGTTCAGAAAAATGAATGAAAATACTGTTCGTGTCAGCAATCCCTATATATGTTATTTCCGGAGCTGTAACATCACTGCCGTAAACCAGGATACTATTTTCTCTACCCGGAGAACCTCCAAGAACATCCTCAGACGCACACCAATTTTTATCTCCGCCACAACTCAACCCCGGATTTGTGCTCTCCAGCGACCAACCTCCTTCATCTTTTAAAGGATCATAAAAGGACATTTCTTTGTAAGTAGCCAGGTGAATTAATCTTCCATATTGATCGAATAGTTTGACTTCAGCTCCTGCATTGGTCAAGGCAGAGGAGGAGGTAAAAAGCAAGAGTGTTTTTTCTTCAAATGAGCACTCCTGGTTTACTGAAGTCAGCACCAGGAAATCGTTGGAAAGTATTTCACATGTGTCAAACATATACTCTTTGGAATTTACAGTCAGCAACCAGGATGAAAGATCTATGTCAAAGTTGCAGCGGTTCAACAATTCAATATACTCACATGGAGGGAGGTAAACGACTGGCTCCGGATCGAACATAATTTCATTAATCTGCACTTCCCCGAACGCTATCAGATTTTGGGTAAAGCATGCAAGTGTATCATTCATTCTGTTTGCATCCTGGTCAAATACTCCAGATATATACAACTTCTGTTCTTCCCTGTTTAGAAATTTTGAGGGGAAAAATAATTGAAGCATTTTTCCATGAATAGTAACAGAATCCGGAGCCAGATCATTCCATTGAAAGGATGTTTCTACATCCGTAAAAATATTTTCACTGAAATGAAGTTGCAAAGAACTCAATCCGGTTATTTCAACATGCTCCAGGAGAGGGAGCACGGTGTCTTTATAAAACACACCATCTGCCAGGATATCATCTATCCAAAGCTTGCGATCCTGGGCTGATGAATAACAGTATCTTATTGTCAGATATTTGCCCTCACATCTTTTCTGCTCCATACCTTCCCATAATTTAGAGAAAGTATTTCCATCTCCCTGCACATCAATTTTCACGGACCATAAGCCGGAAGCGGTCCTGGAAATCACATAAAGTGCATGCTTATCTCTCCCGATATCTTCTTCATAATCTATCTCTGTCTGCACAATCAATACAGCATCACCATCTGTGACCTGCCATAATTTTACCAGGTCATCTGATCCCTTATAATTGACGCCAAGTACAAAACTGTTTGTGATTTGGTCGGGCAACTGGCTTAATAAGCAAAGCTGCCAATTGTTTCCGCTGCTTGGATTATAAGCGTGCCGCAGCAAAAAAGAAAATGTCAGGGTACTGTCGAGCTGAGGGTAGTCCAGGTTCACAAAGACATAGTCCTCCCCGGATCCCGTATTGTCAAACGCATGATGCAATGAATATTCCCCGCTCAAAGGAAAATCCGGGGATATCTCCCACCGGCTTTCTGGCGTTTGTCCCCATTCATTCAGAAAATTCTCTTCAAAGTCAAATGACCACTGGGCTGAAATAATCCCGGGCCACAATAAAATAAACCATCTCAGTGTTTTCACAATACAATAAATTTTACGAATTTTACAACTTAATATTTATAAGCGTCGATTTAGATTCCGATACATTCTGTTAGTTAATGTGATGAGGAACAGAAATATCGTAAGAAATCGAAAAAAATATTTGAGCTATATGAAAATTGCTATTATTGGCGTAAGCGGTGCGGTGGGCCAGGAGCTGATTAAAGTGCTGGAAGAGAGAAGCTTTCCATTGGATGAACTTGTGCTTTTTGGATCTGCCAGGAGTGCAGGAAAAACATATGAGTTTAGGGGAGAAACACTTACAGTAAAAGAGTTGAAAGAAAATGACGATTTTAAGGGAATTGATATTTGCTTAACTTCAGCCGGAGGAGTAACTTCTAAGAGGTTTGCGGATACCATCACAAAGCATGGTACTATTATGGTAGACAACTCCAGCGCGTTTCGCATGGAGGAGGATGTTCCCCTTGTTGTTCCAGAAGTTAATCCGGATGATCTTTATAATATTCCACGTAAAATTGTAGCAAATCCAAACTGTACAACAATACAGATGGTGGTTTGTCTTCAACCCATCGAAGAACTCTCGCATATTACCAAAGTACATGCCGCAACGTACCAGGCAGCAAGTGGTGCCGGGGCTGCTGCTATGCAAGAGTTGGAGAACCAGATAAAGCAGATCGCCAATGGTGAAGAGGTAGTTGTAGAGAAATTTGCCTACCAGTTGGCACAAAATCTTATTCCGCAGGTTGATACATTCAAGGATAACCTGTACACCGGGGAAGAGATGAAAATGTTTTATGAGTCAAGAAAAATAATGCATTCCGACATCCAGGTAAGCGCAACATGTGTTCGTGTTCCGGTGATGCGCAACCATTCTGAGGCCTTATGGATTGAAACCGAAGATGAATTATCAGTTGAACAGGTTCGTGCTGCACTTGATAAAGCCCCCGGCATCACTTTACAAGATGAACCTGAAAAGCAGATTTATCCTATGCCACTTTGGGGAGCCGGTGAAAATGATGTTTTTGTAGGCCGGATTCGCAAGGACCTAAGTAATCCAAATGGCATCGCTTTATGGTGCGTAGGTGATCAGATCCGGAAAGGCGCTGCACTGAATACAGTGCAGATCGCAGAAAAGCTTATTGAAATGGGTCTTGTAAAATAATATCATGCAGTAGAGACGCGATTTATCGCGTCTCAGTAACACCAATGGTTTGATAAAGGTGTGACGCAATCAATCGTTTTTCTACTAGTACAAAAACTCGTTATAAGGATACCTTTTTGCGTGCACGGTTTTCACGAATTGGTACAGCGTATCTTTTAATTGATCAATGTTTTCTTTCTTTTTCGCTGAAATAAACATGGTATTTCTATTTTCAGCGGTCCATTCTTGCTGTATATCTTCCAGGCTTAGATTCTCTCTTTCTACAGGAGTCAGGTCATCTTCGTCTTTTGGGGTATAGCTGAAATTATCAATTTTGTTGAACACCATGAGATGTGTTTTTTCTCCGGCACCAATATCTTTCAGTGTTTCCTCCACTACTTTAATCTGTTCCTCAAAATTGGAGTGAGAAACATCCACCACATGAACCAGTATGTCCGCCTCTCTCACCTCGTCTAGCGTTGATTTGAATGATTCTATCAAGTGGGTGGGCAATTTTCTAATAAAGCCAACAGTATCTGACAACAGGAAGGGAAGATTTTCTATAACTACCTTACGTACAGTGGTATCCAGTGTTGCAAAAAGTTTATTTTCAGCAAAAACATTTGATTTACTCAGTAGGTTCATAAGCGTAGACTTGCCAACATTAGTGTATCCAACCAGTGCTACCTGAACCATTTTACCCCGGTTCTTTCGTTGGTTATTCATCTGTCCATCAATCTTTTTCAATTGATCCTTCAAGCGACTAACCTTGTCCCTTATGATCCGGCGGTCTGTTTCGATTTCTGTTTCACCAGGACCTCTAAGCCCAATTCCCCCCTTTTGTCTTTCAAGGTGAGTCCACATGCGTGTTAGCCGGGGCAAGAGGTATTGGTATTGGGCCAGTTCAACCTGGACCTTTGCGTGTGCTGTTTTTGCCCTGCTGGCAAAAATATCAAGGATCAGGTTGGTACGATCCAATATCTTACACTCCAGTTCCCTCTCAATATTTCTTAATTGTGTTGGGGATAGTTCGTCATCGAAAATGACCATTTCAATCTCATTCTCAACCACAAATTGTTTGATCTCCAACAACTTTCCACTACCAATATATGTTTTGGCATTTGGTATTTCAATCTTCTGAGTGAAAAAACCGGCAGGCGATGCCCCGGCAGTTTCAGTTAGAAATGCCAGCTCTTCGAGGTATTCATTTATCTCCTCTGCGGACTGATTCTTCCTGATAACGCCAACAAGGACTGCTGATTCTTTTTCCGGCCTGTGATCGTAATAATTTCCCCCCATAAATTCATTTCAACGTTAGAGCAAGCAAAAGTAGTGAAAATCTCAAAAAGAAAGGGTGCCTGCAACAGACACCCTTTATATCTTTCTTTCTTATACTCTCTATTTAATATATTGCTGACTTGAATTGTAGACAGCATCTCTCACAACAGGTTGAGCTTTCTCAAGACAAACCTTGATCAGTTCCGCCTCACTTGGAAATGGTAGTTCTTTCATCTGTGTCTTTGCAAGTTCAGTGGAAGGTATGGCCTCACTTTTACCAATTACTTCATAAGAATCGTTTTCAAACTTGTGATTTGAAGAGAATGCCACAGGCATAGAAGTAATTTCATTGGCGCCGGTACGATCAATAACTACAACTTCTCCTCTTATGGAAGCCGTCTTTTCCTTATGCGTCTTAATCATAGTTGCCTCAACGTCTTTATAGAGTTTGATGTCATTCCCGGCAGTGTCTTTCATTACATTACCGCTGGCATCTTTGTAATAATCAAATTCAATTGCACTTTTCTTCTTGAACTCATTCCGCTCCTCAGTTTCATTATCCGGAGATGTTTCAATTGCATGAATATTAACCACCACATCGTAATCATAATTTACCCCATTCGTTGGATTAATAAAGTGATACTCGATCCATTCACTTCCTTTTAATCCGGATGGATCAAATGTGATCAGTGATTCCAGGTCGAGACGTGTAACAGGCGCATTTTCATCTGCTACAGGCACTACAAGCACCCTGCTGATACCCATCATGTATGCATCGTGAATCATCTTATCAATATCAGGAAATTTGTTACCTCCAAGCTCCCTGGCACGAAGAAGGTTATAATGGGCCTCCCTGAAATCCATCTTTGTTTTAGGGGCTTCGAGCAGCATTTTCCCAATTCTAAAATGTTCATCTGCTGCCTTATTCTTGAATTCTATGATTTTTGCATCATAGTCGATATAATCATATTGATAGGTTTTGCCATCGACATTAAGAGGGGTAACTGTTCTTACTTTACTCTGCCTCATTTTCAATGCTGAATAGCGAGTCATTACCTCTCCGTAGAAATCAGGATTATCCTCTCTCTGCAGATAGGTTATTCTCTCAAGGTCTCTCTCATTTGCCAGCTGGTAAGCCCTGTCCATCTCCGCTGCAAACTTTGCATTCGGTTTTTTCATGAGCTTTTTAGTGGTTTTGTGTATTACTTTATCATAGTTTCCAACCTGCATTAGCTTCGTATTGGAGGCACATGAAGATAAAATAAGTGCTGAAATCAGTAGTGGGAAAATTTTTTTCATAAGTGGTTATTTTTAGTACTTAGCTAATATAAAAAATATTTAGTTACCAGCTGTTAAAGTAATGAACTAAAAAAAGGCCGGTGTTACCGGCCTTTCAAATATTTAATAGAGATCTGTTACTGAAGAACAAAGTTAATTGGGAAAGTAAACAATACCTTCACTGCTTTACCTCTCTGCCTTCCGGGAGACCACTTTGGAGAAGCCATAACCACCCTGATTGCTTCTTTATCAAGAGCAGGATCAACGCTTCTTACAACGTTAGCATCAACAACTTTTCCAACACTATTTACCGCAAACTGAATAATTACACGTCCACTGATGCCGTTTTCTGCAGCGATCTCAGGATATTCCAGGTTATTGGCAATGTACTTTCTAAACTCAAGTGCAGGTTCGCCGCCGTTAAATGTAGGCATGTCTTCAACGATATAGAAGATTTGTTCTTCTTCAATATTTTCGTCTTCATCATCCATCATGGTGAAATCATATTCTGTTTCATCGTCTACTTCCATATCGAAATCGAAATCCTCGATTACTGCATCATTTTCAACGATTTCAAGCACTTCAGCAACCTTTGGTGCTTCCGGCTTTGGTTCTTCTTTAGGTGGCTCTTCACGACGAGTAATGATCATTTCATCTTCAAATTGAATTGCCGTAACCATTTCAGTGTCATCCAGCAGATCAGGTTTTGTTGTCCACTCAAAAGCAATCAATATTATTGCAAGAGCAAACACGAGACCTACCTGAACAAAAACGCCCTTTTTGTTCTCAAGATTAGCCTTTTTTGATTTTTTAAGTTCCATGATTTCTGTTTTTTACGCCGTTAAAAGTAACACTATTTTCATTGAAAATCAAACCCGACAATATTGATTTGCAATTATTTTATATGTTTTTGAACTAATCCTTTAGTTAATAAACTGTGCTTAAAGGGTAATTATTATATACTCTTTACAAGAAAGATGCATTTTTATTAAAAATTCCACAAAAAATTTGCCAATCATCCATTTTTCTACAAAAAAGTAATAATTTTGAGTCCTCCTGTTAAAAAATGGGGCATTAGCTCAGTTGGCTAGAGCGTTTGACTGGCAGTCAAGAGGTCATCGGTTCGATTCCGATATGCTCCACTCTATATATCAAAGGGTTACAATTTTTCAGATTTGTAACCCTTTTTTATTTGCCAGAATTTTGCCAGAAAGTTGGTGGGGAATATGACTTTTTACCACCGTTAGTTGAATTTTAGTTTCCTTGTTTGGTCAATCATTATTGAACATCTAATCTAAGTTTTAGTCGAAAGGTAAAATTAGTAATTATTAAGAATTCGATTAATTAATGCGAATTCTAAGATAAAAACAAGAGAATTCCAATAAATATTCAAGCAGCATATTTGGCCATTACTACGTAAGGAGTACCTCTCTTCACAACGGCAAAAACTCTATGAATGATTTTATTTCTAATA
>Ga0307990_1000284_pt1 | contig 48355 bp, 44 predicted proteins | sample EllFjometagen129_FD_203168 | JGI IMG/M metagenome (GOLD analysis project Ga0307990, IMG submission 203168) | Marine microbial communities from Ellis Fjord, Antarctic Ocean - #129 | ecosystem: Environmental > Aquatic > Marine > Unclassified | place: Southern Ocean | collected 2014-10-08
AGAAAAGGTGCTGAAGCTGGTGGACGCTCTCGACGACAACGAGGATGTGCAAGAGGTATTCGCAAACTTCGACATCCCCGATGAAGTGCTGGAGCAATTTGCCAAGTCAGAGTAATTCAAGGAGGTCTTCATGAATAGACTGCTTATTGTGGTGGCTGTGTTGCTAAGCTTGGCTGGGGTGTTGACCGTGGGTGGCTTCGCCCAAACGACGGGGCCATCGGACGCATGGATTCCCGGACTCGCATCGCTCTGTGTTCCCGGATTTGGACAGCTGCTCAACGACGAAGTAGATAAGGCGATCATCCACTTTGGAGTCTTCATCGCTATCGATATTGGAATATTAGTACTGTTCCCCTGGCATTATTATGGCTATAGTTATAGGTCCTATGTCTTCGGACTTGCCCACCTTGCTTGGGCAATCTACAGCGGCTTGGACGCCTACAACATCGCCAAGGACACGGGATTCTCGCTAGGGATGACGGAGGACGGGTTAACCCTCTCATACAGTTTCTAGCGAATAAAGAGTAACAACGATGCGGCCAAGAGTGTCGCCACTGTGAAAAGCTTCAGATAGCCCCGGTTGAGCGAGACCGGGGTTTTCTTCGTCTCAAGGAGTGTGTTACTTGCTGATGTGATGTCTCCGGACTGAGGATCGATCTCCAGCTTGAGACGCCCTAGGTAGTGGCCGAATGCTCCCGCCTGAAGGATTAGGGTCTTCCCCTCACGCATTGGTTCAGGCGTTGTCTCGTGCGAGTGGCCGGTGAGGAAGACGTCGATGTCGGGGGCCACGCGTGCAATCTGCATGGCTTCCGCTACGGGCAAGTGCCCAAGGACGATTACGAAATCAAATTGCCCTCGCATCTCATCAATGACGCCCTGGATCGCCTCCGCCGGATCAACGTACTCTAGCCAGGGATAGTCCGGATAGGAGAGGTACTCGGCGGTGATCACGCCGACCACCAACACACGCATCCCTTCAGCAGAGATTATCGTGTAGGGAGCAAACGGCGCCTTGTACCCAGCCAGGGGAACCATGTTAGCACACAGGAGCGGGAACTCCGCCTTGGAGGAGAGTTCGGCCAGGCGATCCGCACCGTAGTAGAGGTCGTGATTCCCAATTGCCATGGCGTCGTACCCCGCCTGATTCATCCACGCTACCACTTCATCCGCTCCCCACACGGCATAGAGCGGCACACGAAAGTCTTGCCAAGTATCACCGGAATCAAACAGGAGGACAGGGCCATTATTCGACCTCTCTTGTTCGATAAGCTCGCTAAGGCCAACCAAGGAGCCCAGCCTATTGTGAATGTCGTTTGTATAGAGGATCGTGAGCGATGAAGTGGATGCAGCCAGGCTGACCACTACGATCATCAGGAAAACGACTGCAGAAACGAATCTCACAACGCCGAAGTCTGCCTGTCGGCCAGGAAGAGAAGGCTGCGACGCTACACAAACAGCCTTGGTTTCGTAGCGTGGCAGCTTGTCTGCCACGTTGGCGTGACGTGTAACGTTCTTCGCGCACTGATAAGAATGCACAATAGATCGTCGCATCAAGAATCCTTTCCATATACCTTTACGGCCGATCATAGGCTCGCTCCAAGCGATGCTCTCCATTCTCCTCCGCGATAGTAGATGGATATTCCCCATACACCTTGATGCGGGAACAGGCGCAGCGCAGCTAGGAGCGAGTAACACGTCTCGTACTCCACTCCGATCAACAGGCTGTACCACTGGTTTGGCGAGGTGATGATCGCAGCCCAGCGCTTCCCTGTAAGTCCAAAGATCCGTCCCCAGTCGATCTCTACCGGTCCAAGGAAGAGTGCGGAGAGAAGAGTGAATCCGTCCCGCGAGACATCGAGCGACACGCTCAGCGGCCCAAGGCGATCGATGAGTAGTGCTCGTGCACGAAGTGAGAATAAATGGGAAGTAGACGCGCTCATCCAGATATCGAGACGATCGGCAATCGCGCGCCCAACCTCAAGTGATAGACTCCCAGCAAATGACAAATCGAGCTTGCAGGCGGTCATCCCGCGCTCGCCAATACTCTCCGCGATCGGAAGATCGAGAAAGAGTTGATGTGGGTACGCACAAGCAACGAGCGCTGTGGCAAAAAGGAACAGAATCAGGCTCAATGTAAGTTTCATAGCGTGCCTAAGCTACCACAAAACACATCGGGGGACAAGGACCGTCGACGAAGACGAATCAGCTGTCATCCATCACCACGTTCAGCGAGTCCCTCAAGACCTCATGTTCCACTTTGCGGTGTATCTGCAGAGCAGAATGCCACTATCGCAGCATTGCAGCACGAATCAGAGCATTACTTTGGAAAACCAACAATGCTGAGATACTATTCTCTACAACCTTCCTGACTTCTTCAGAACTCCATACCAATACTTACCAATTGTATTTCATGGCGATTCATAACCGTTGGTTGTGCTTGTATCTTTGCACCGACGTTATATCCAATGGCAGCACCGCAACCGGTTCCAAGAAGGGTAAAGATGAAGGGAGTGCCAGCAGCTGAATCTATGAGAAATCCCAGGACTCCACCTCCTATTTCCATCGAAAAACCTAGCCCGAGGTTACCTTTAACATCGTGCGCTTTACCAACCTCATTGACTGCGATGATGGGTACGCTTAAGCTTCCAACGATAGATCCTATATATGCAGCGGTGAAGATTGCATAAGGGTCAGTGTCTGTTGCAAGCCCGACGATTATAGCTGCCCCACCACCAACAATAATGCCCCCTCCTGCAGCCCCTAAAGTTCCCACTAAGCTCTCCAACCAGACGTAATCCCATGGACTTTCCGATTCACCGGTAATACCCACATGGGAGGTAAACGTTATCGTTACTATATCCTTGTTTTTAATCGTTACTGCGCCTACATCTGTCGTGATCACAATATGGCTGGGCATCTCAGTGGTTATCGATCCCTTGAAAACGTCACCTTTTATCGTCTCTATAGTGCCTGCATTTACAGATTTGTATTCTATTCTTCTTATTGCGTCTCGCTTGACTGTGGAAATCACTCCGTTAACGTCAATACTAATAAGCTCAGGCACGCCTGAAGTTATAACTCCGCTGAATACTCTGCCATCCTTAACTGCCACCTCATCGCCTAGAACCTGGGCGCTAAGAGTCACCAGGACAAGCATGCCGAGGATTACCAACCAGCTATGTTTCCTATTCATCTTGCTCTCGCCTCCTTCTTGAAAGCTACTTTTCTGCAAGCCATTCGAAAATATTCTCCGCTAAAACACTGTTGTCGTATTCATTAATGATCTGGTTTGCAAACACGCTTCCGTCACCAATCGCTACAACTTTGCCATTTCCGTATTGAGATATGGCCAAGACCGGAAAGCTGCCTGTTGCCTCACCTGCGTCCTGGTGGCACTCGAACTCCTGAAGATCATCATGCCATATGGTGTTCGTGTCCAGCCAAGCATCACTGTCTGTATACCCGACGGCTGTAGCTGGAGCAGTAACCCAAAGGGAAGCACCAAAACTAAGCATAAACCTGTGTACGCCTCTTGTTATGTCGTTGGGATATAACTTTGTGATCAACGGCTTATCAACCCCGCCATCAGGATCGCTGGCATCGTAGTAATGATCCGTTGGATCGCATACCATGACCCTATGGAATTCCACACCAAAATAACTCCCAACTTTATCCCCCGAGTTATTGAATACATCAGACCAATCTGCCGCCCCATGCTCCCCAACAAGGAGTAATCCTCCTCCATTTTGTACGAAGGTAGTCAAAGCGCTAGCTTCCGAATCAGTGATTTCCCGAGCGCCCCAACCGAAGGAAAATACCACTATGTCGTAATGAATCAGCTCATTTAAAGTAATAGGATGTAAATTTCTTTCTTCTACTATGAACGTCCTTCTTAATACAGCAGCTAAATCAGAAGATCCGTGGCGATCTGTACTAGTAATGGACTGCATAGGACTATAAGAAGTATTATAATCATAAATGAATAGAATGGATTCAGTCTCTGTCCCAATGGTTATTGTAATAGTATCCGTTGCCGTCGCTCCTTGGGAATCTTCTGCGGTTAAGCCAATAATATAGCTCCCTGCCGAAAGCCAGTCAATCGAAAGATTTCCCCCGCGTCCGATCACACTTGGTGGTTCATCTCCCAGTGGTGCGGCATACCAAAGGAGTGCATCTCCAGTTAAAGCACCATCTTCAGGGTCAGTAGCCGAGCCTTGGAAAGTGATTACGTCCCCTTCAGCAAAACTTGAGCCATCTTGAGGAAAGGTGATGGTTACCGAAGGCGGCTCATTAGGAAGTATCGGTCCACCTTGGGATTCAATTGATATTTCAGCGCTATTGATATTGTTGTTTTCGTTAGTTTCGTTGATTACTCCATCGCAGTCAGTATAAACGACAATGTACCAATGGCCCACTGATACCTGAGGGATAGCAACGTTTACTGTCTGAGTTTTAGAATTTGATCCATTAAGTGACATAGGAAAGTCACCCAATACGATCTTCTGTCCCCCTTGACCACCATATTCCATTGTAGAGAGAAATACCCCATTTTGAAACTCCTTTGAGACAGAGCCGCCGCTATTTTGCACGGTAAACGTGACTGGTACATTATCGCCTGGATTAACAGAGGATGTAGACAGATTGACAGAGCTTACAGTGAGATCAGACCACACAGGTAACACGCGCTCTCCAGCAAGTCCTTGCAGATCATCACAGATTGATTTGAAGAGACGCGATCCCCCTTCTTTCCCATAAAGCATGTTGAAATGGTCATATTCTTTATACTGACTTTTTGAGTGTTGTTTAATACCACTTATGTCAACGTCACCAAAAATAGTTCCATGACTAGCAAGAGAACTCAATAAAGGAACAATACCATCATTCTCTAATTTGCTCAGGAAATACCAATACCTAGCTATCTTTAAGAACATATTGTGATCGCCTGTCTTCCAATTAGTAACATACCCGCCATAGACTATTAGCTTGTTATCTAATAATGCCGGGTCGTAATTCCAGTCCCTGCAGGAACCATGATTCAGACAATTCAAGAAATCACTAGGGAGTACAAGTTGCTCGCCACTTCTGTCGAGAACTCCACCTACTCGGACGGGGACTCCAAGATGTGGGCTCGCCAATGTTATAAGACCAAGCAAGTGTTCACTAAGCCGTTCATCTCCTTCTATGCAGGCTCTAGCGACAATCCCTCCAGCCGAGTGGCCGATCAAGATAAATGGTCTATCTCCAAAGCAAGCCTGAATCAGGTTTGCAAGATTGTTAGCAGCTATATCTAAACCCTCATCCGTATCCCAGCGATATGTGTAAAGCTCGAAGTGATAGGGCTTAAGGCTATCAAGTTTATTCACGTCTGTTTGGTTGAAATAATCAATGAATTTTTCCCATGTAGTTTGGGCATATCCCTGGGAGGAGTGCTCAGAGGCAGGGGTAACTGTTGTAGTTATTATTTCATCCCCTCTAAGAACCTTGTATCCATGAATTAGGATAATAGGGATAATGTCTGTAGATTGGTGAGTTGGAGTAGGGGCAAGGCTCCCATCCTCATTAACCTGGCCAATGAGTTTAAAATCACTCGAAGAATCTACGGTGTACAACTGCGAAGGTATATGTGTAATCACTTTGCTAATCGGTACCGCTATAATTAGTCGTTTTTGTATTAGCACTATAGGCAGTAGGGTTGGGGTTGCTGCGGAAGTACTATTTCCTACACTATTTTCAGAGAGGGATTTTATCAACTCCATGGGAATACTTACCTTCCCAGTATTCCCGCTTTTCTGCATTCCCGTCACAACGTATATAGGCTCGGTGTTTGGGTTATTGGATGAGAATTTAAGCAGAAAACCCTCTTCCTTATCTGGGAAAGATTCACTCACTGAGGGAGATAAAGGCACACTTACTGTGATTAACTTTGGTTCCATCTCCGCAGCAAGTTCAGGTACAAAAGCACTTGGATTCGTGTTGCTTTCAGATAAAGTTACTAAAACTCCGTTTGCTAGGGCATTCACTCCTGGTTTGAATTGAACAGGCGGTTCCGCAAGCTCGCTGATTGATACCTGAGTCTCTCCAGTGCATGTGCCCGGCGGAATATTGACTGAAGTTCCCTCACTTGTAGTTACTGTCCCACCAGCCGTCCCAATTGTAGCCTTCTTTGTCTCAACGGTGACCATAATGTCTACGCTTGCTGTACCCGTAACATTCCACTTATCAATTACGGTCAGTCGAACGGCATAATTCGCCGAAGCACTAAAAGTATGTTGTACCGTTTTACCTTTCCCTGTCTTCCCGTCCCCAAAGTCCCACTGATATGTGAGTTGGTCCCCATCTGGATCATAGGACTGGGAGGCATCAAAAGTAACTTCCAATAGAGCCTCACCGGAAGTGGGATTTGCCGAGATCACTGCTACCGGGGAATGATTCGGATTAAGCCAGTTCTGTATCCATGCACAGCCGCCAAGCACGGTTAAGAGCGCTAATGCAAGGACAATAAGCCACACAGCTTTTGCTCGCCGCGAGCAGCCTCCTCGTTTAAGGGCCACCATCTTCATCGCCTCCTGACCCTTTTCTTTCCCATCCACCCTAAGGCAGAAACAACCTCACCATAGCACTAATCGACGACAAAATCAAGACGAAGAACAATTAGGCTGGATTGCTGAAGATACCATATGCTTGATGAGGCATATAGAAAACTAAGCTAGAAGGAACGTCGCACCAGCAATCAACAGACAACACTCAGCTTAATAACGCGTATGAGGCCACACCTTCATTCTTGGTCTTTGCCCAACGATTGAACGCAAGTATGCCCTGTCAGCAGACATGTGAGTATCGTCAGGCAAGGACTCCTAATGAACTTCAATGTCACCAAGTTTAAGAGCGGGATCAAGCGCTTTGTTCTCTGGCTCCTTCTTGTTCTTGCGCTCCTCGTGGTGAATTCTCTTTGGTATCGGTGTCATTAGTGATTCCGGCTGGCGTTACCGGTTCTCGAGCACCGCAATGCTGATCTTGATCAGGTCGTATCCAACCTCGCCACCGAGGGCACGGTAAATCGGCCCGATGAATTCCGAGCCGTGCGATGCGGCGGCATCAGCGATGCGATCAAACGAACGCTTGTCTACCCATGGCGAGGCCTCCGTCAATGCTTCTTTGTTGATGTATGAGACGAGGTACTCGACCACTGTGGAGGGGACGCGTTCCACTGCGCGTGCTACCTCCTCTATCGAAATCCCGCGCGCGAACAAGCCGTACGCGGTCTGCCGCGCCATGTTGAGCGTGGATCGCCGCGCCTTGCGTGCGCTTGCTCTTTGAGGCAAGGACACATCCATCGAGAGTGAGTGTTCGCGACAGTAGCGAGAGATGGCATCGAGGAAGATATCGCCGTACTGCTCGGCCTTCGCACTCCCCACACCGCTCACATGCAGTAAAGCATCGGGTGTTGATGGACGAAGGCGCGCCATACCTCGTAGCGCGGCGTCGCTGAAGACGACGTAGGCCGGAACGCTTCTCTTCAGAGCAAGCTCCCTACGCAACGCCCGCAGCGCATCGAACAGCCCGTGATCGACGCCCTCCCACGAATCAGCCGCCACACGCGATGTTCTGATATGTTTATCGGAGGGCTTCAGCAGGGTGGGGACCTCTTCTCCGTGCAGCACTCGCCAGCCGCTCTCGGTGACGTGCAGAACATTGTACTCTCCAGACCTCTCTAGGTGGCCCTGCCCGGCAAGCTGTTCAATCCAGCCTCGCGTTGTGTTCTTAGGCAGATCGGAGAGCAGTCCGTAGGTGGAGAGGGAGTCATGCTTGCGCTCCAGGATACGCCGGTCGCGCGATCCGGTAAGCACCGCTGCTGTGTAATCGGCACCGAAGCGCTCGTGTAATCGCACCACGCAGGAGAGAATCTTCTGGGCGATCTCCAGTGCCCCGTCCATGGAGCTGATCTCTCCCAGGCAGACATCGCAAGCGCCACAACTAGTTCCTTCCAAGTCCTGCCCGAAGTAGTTGACAAGTGCGCGATGCCGACAAGTGAGGCCGGTGCAGTAGTCGTACATCGCGTTCAGTTTAGACAGGGCGATGTCCCGTGCCTGATCGGATTCCGTGTTGGCCAGAATGCTCTTCCAGATCCCGTAGTCTCCCCCCGACCAGAACAGCGAACATTCGGCCTCCAGCCCGTCGCGCCCGGCGCGCCCGCTCTCCTGCTGGTAGTGTTCGAGCGACTTGGGCATGCCGGTGTGGATCACCGCGCGCACGTTTGACTTATCGATCCCCATGCCAAACGCCACGGTGGCGACGATGATATCGACCTGTTCAGTGATGAACGCATCTTGACTACCCTTGCGCTCTTCTGCGTTCATCCCGGCGTGGTAGGGGGCCGCGCGGTAGCCCTTTCGAGTCAGTCTTGCGCACAGGTTATCGACATCGGCTCGCCGGATGCAGTAGATGATGACTGATTCATTGCGATGCCGATCGAGCACGCTGCACACTTCTTGCATGGTGTTGGAACGGCGCTTCACTCGATAGACCAGGTTTGGACGATCGAATGATCCGATTAGTACCTGCGGATCCACGAGGTGTAACTGGAGCGCGATATCACTGCGAACCTGGCTGGTGGCCGTTGCGGTGTAGGCGTGCACGGCAACGCCGGGGAGAATTTCCTTCAACCGCCCCAACCGCCTGTACTCGGGGCGGAAGTCGTGCCCCCACATGCTAACGCAGTGCGCCTCATCGATGGCAATGAGCGAGATGTCGACTTGCTTCAGGAAGCGTATGAACCCGTCGGCTGCAAACCTCTCCGGGGCGATGTAGAGCAGCTTCAACTCGCGCCTGATGACCCTCTCGATGACCTCGTCCCGCTCGCGTGTGGGCTGGCTGCTGTCGATACGCGCTGCGGGGACCCCGCACTCGGTGAGGGCGTCAATCTGGTCCTTCATCAGGGAAATCAAGGGAGAGACAACGATCGCCATACCGGGAAGGCTCACCGCCGGGGCCTGGAAACAGATCGACTTTCCTCCGCCGGTGGGAAGGACGACGATGGAATCGCGTTCGGCCAGGACAGACTCGATAGCCCGCTTCTGCAATGGCAGGAACTCGTCGTACCCCCAGTATTTCTTCAGTGCCGCCTTGACGTCCAGCAGTGTGGTCACGCAAGCTCCCCCTCAGGTATCATGAATCACTCCAATAACAGGCATATCACAAATTGTACGAATAGCCCCGAATGCCACGAATATCAGAGATCCTACGAATTGTTACGCATTGTTAAAGGCGCACGCCGTCCGCACTGATCTTTCGCAAGAGTTTCCCCAGGTTCGTTCCCGCAAGTGAAGACAGAACAAGGTCGGCATGATCGAAGGAGAGGTCCTTCGTCATCTCGTTTGGTACTGCGATGCAGAGCATTCCCGCCGCCTTGGCCGCCCTTACGCCGTGCGGCGAATCTTCGAGTGCAAGCGCCTCCTGCGGGGCGATCGCCCACTCAGCAAGCACGGCTAAGTACAGATCTGCAGCAGGCTTTGTGTGTTCCACATCATCGGAACAGCGGATAGTCTCAAAGACGTCCCCAAGGCCAAGGTGTGCGAGGTGTCCGATCACCCACGCCTGCTCGGAGCTGGATGCAATCCCTAAGTGCAGATCACTCTGACGTACTTGCTCTATAAGATCAATCACGCCTGGTAGGACTCCCTCCGCTTGAATCAAGCTCCTCTCGCGCTGTTGGTGCTGAATACGAATTGCCTTGCGATCAACCGGTCTCCCGAGGAGTCGCTCCAGGTCATCGCACGGATCGAACGAATCCGGGGAGCGCCCGATGTAATCGACCCAGTCAGCAAGGCTCAGCTCCTGTCCATGCGTCGCGAAGACCTCCTGCCAGGCACGAAATACCGGGAGTTCCGTATCGAGTATCAAACCGTCGAAATCAAATACCACACCCTTAATCATCGCTTACCCCTCTTCCCAAAATTGTCGTTTGCCGTTTTGTTGATGATAACACAAGGGATCACCAGGTGCCGCGATTTGCACCCTATGGTGAAAATGGAGTACTGTCATCTCGTCATGAAACGTTGGGCAATTGTTGCTGCGATTGTTGTGTTGCTGATCTCTTCGCTTGCGGCGTTCAGCAGGGGAGAGGTAATTCATCTTGTGCTCGATGGGTCGATCAACCCGGTGAGCAAGGATTTCGTGGTACGAGCGATCTCCCAGGCTGAGGAGGAAGAGGCGCAACTCCTCGTGATTGAATTGAACACTCCCGGCGGATTGGGAGAGTCGATGCGCGACATCGTGATCGCCGAGCTCGCCTCCTCTGTTCCGATCGTCGTCTTCGTCGGACCTGCCGGCGCGCGTGCTGCTTCAGCTGGTGTGCTGATTACCATCGCAGCAGACGTTGCGGCAATGGCACCAGGGACGAACATCGGCGCTGCTCACCCTGTTGACCTGATGGGAGGGGGCGAGGAACCGGATGATACGATGGCCGAGAAGATCACAAACGATGCCGTCGCCTTTGCCAAATCTGTCGCAGAAGAACGCGGGCGCAACGTCGAATGGGCGGAGGCTGCGGTTCGAGAGTCAAGCTCACTCACTGCGTTAGAGGCGCTCGATCAAGGGGTGATCGATCTCATGGCCGATGATCTTGACGACCTTCTTGTCCGCCTCGATGGCTATGCCCTCCCCGACGGACGCACCCTGCAGACGAGTGGCCTCGCAGTCACCGAGATACGGCCGACCCTGCGCGAAAAGCTCCTCAACTACCTCGCTGACCCGAACATTGTCTACATCCTGTTCCTCCTCGGCCTCTACGGGCTGATCTACGAGTTCTTCCAACCCGGGATCGGGTTCGGCCTCGCTGCAGGCGGAATCTGCCTCATCCTCGCATTCCTCGGACTGCAGGTACTTCCCGTAAACATCGTCGGTGTGATTCTCATCCTCTTCGGGACAGGTTTGATGATCCTCGACACGTTCACGCCAACCAACGGAATCCTGACCACTGGAGGAGTAATAGCCCTTCTCGTCGGGTCGTTCACCTTATTTGACATCCAAGACCGCGCGATCGGCCTTTCTTGGGTAACGATCATCCTCGTCGTCGGTACGATGACGGCCCTGTTTGTGTTCATCATCTCCAAGGCGCTCCTCATTCAGCGCAAATCTCCGGCCATTGGGACCAAGTCTCTTGTTGGAATGAATGGAGAAGCGAGAATTAGCATCAACCCTACGGGAAAGGTGTTCGTCAACGGAGAATACTGGAGGGCACGCTCGCTTGAGGGGAGAATCCCTCCTGGTGAAGATGTTACCATTGTTGGGATGGAGGGGCGTACGCTCCTCGTGCGTCATGCACGACAGGCCCGTTCCTTGAGCGAGGCTCCCCTTACAAGGAAAAGGAAGGAAGGATGAAACAGATTGCCGTAGTTGCAGCGACGATCACTGTGATCTTCCTCCTTGCCGGGATACTGGTTGTCCTTATCCACGTTGGTAGGACTGGGATAACAATCAATGTGACCGGAAAAGTCGGCTTGGAAAACGCGACAGACGGAATAGACCTCACCATGCCAACACCCGTCAATCTAGTCGCTACCGGGCCGGAGAGCGAGCCTATCCCTGCTGACCTGTCGATCTTCCGCTGCCCTAAGTGCGGCGGCACCATGCTCCCCGTTCGCTTCAATGTCCTCAACGGCGAGATCACGTGGAAATGCACGGAATGCGGATATACGATCACGGGTGACAAGGAACTGAGCCCATAGGCGTGGTTCATCCGCCAGGAAGGCGCCCATCTCCCCAAAGCTGTTGGAAGAACGCTTCGTAGGGAGCAGCAACATTGGGAGAGTCGATGAACGCGATGTCAGTCTCGTTATTCCGCGCAAGTGAGTAGTAGTTCCAGTTGGTTGAGCCAAGGATCACTGTTCGCTGATCGATGATCACGAGCTTGGCGTGTGTTACGATGCTGGGATCGTCCATGCGTACATCCACACCATGATCGGATAGATAGCGAGCGGCCTGCAGATTTGCCTCTTTGTCCGATTCGTAAAACGCGCAGTCGTCCATGTATACGCGCACATCCAAGCCGCGCCCTGCAGCAGTGATGAGCGCATCGAGAATGTTGTTTGTCACGCTCTGTTGATACTGCGGGTAATGGGAGATGCGATACATCACCACGTGAATCGACTCACGTGCCTGTGAAACCAGCCTAAACAGGACCGCCGGGTAATTCTCCGTATCCACCGTCTCCGGCAGCGGAATGATCAGCGGCTCATCGGGCGAGATGGAATCAACCTGAAGCCTCACAGCACCAGGGAATAGCGTCCCGTTCCACAGGCGATCAAAATAGGAAGCGAAGACCTCGCCTACGGCGGCATCCTCGATCGATACGTCGGCCTGCTCTTGGTCGTAGAACGAGTGCTCGTTCCAATTTGTCGAGCCGAGGATGACGATACGGCAATCAATAACGAGGAGCTTGGCGTGTGTAGTCACTGATGGATCGTCGAAACGAGCGGAAATACCATGTGCAAGCAGGTAGTCGATCGTCGGTCGGTTCTTGTCAGTGATCGATTGTGCCCAGTCGCTTTCATCCAGCAGGACGCGCACGACAACGCCCCGATCGGATGCAGCGACGATGGCATCCCATAGGCTCACCTCATCAAGCTCTGCATTGGAAAGGAGAATGTCAAGTGACCGATCCGCCAAGGCAATCGCATCGCGCACATACTCGCAGTAGGTGCAGCTTCCTATGGTGCCAATAAGCGGCAGGACAGTCGTCTGTGCGCAGGTCGCGCTTGAGATACTGACGACAAGCACGATAGCAACAAGCAAGATCCAAGCCCATCTCTCCTCACGTTGTACCATCATCATCATCTGCGATAGAATTCTACCCGGAGGAACACTAAATGGTCAAAGAATTGAGTGCAAATCAACTACGTCGCACATGCGACCCCAAATCTTTCAACTTCACCACAACCGCCGAGGTGGACCCGCTGGACCGCATAATCGGTCAGGAACGCGCCATCGAAGCGCTGAAGCTAGGCCTGGGGATAAAGGACCGCAATAATCGGTACAACATTTACGTTGCCGGAGGAACGGGAACCGGGAAGATGTCTGCCGTCGAATATTTCCTCAGTCACGCTAGCGTGGATGAACCGACACCGCCCGATCTTTGCTACGTCCATAACTTTGAGAATCCCTACAGCCCACACTGCCTGGAGCTTACCGCCGGCATGGGAGTGCAGCTACGAGACGACATGGAGCACCTCATCACCCGCCTCAAGATAGAGATTCCCAAGGTTTTCGAGTCGGACGAGTTCAAGGCGCGCAGCAAGCGAATAAACGAAGGCTTCACCGAGAAGCGATCAGCCATCTCTGACGCCATGGAGGAGAAGGCACGCGCATTGGGGTTTGCGATTCAACGCACGCCGATTGGGATAAACACCCTTCCCCTGCAAGAGAAGGGAGAGCCGCTGAGCCAGGAGGAATACGCCGCCCTCTCCGAGGAGGATCGTGCGGAGATACGTGAGAAGCAAAGCAAGGTGCAGGCGGTCATCCAGGAGAATATGCAGGACATGGCGCGCATTGAGGAGGAGCGTGAGGAGGAGATAAAGAAGCTGGCGAAGGAGGCGGTGCTGTTCAACATCGAGCCGCGCTTCAACCAACTTAAGGATCGCTACGGTAGCCTAGAGCGGGTCGTGAGCATTCTAGAAGATGCCAAACACGACATTGTCGAGCACCTCGGCCAGTTCAAGGACGGGGGGAAGAACGCCGCTCCCAAGGGAGTGCTCCCGTTTCCCATGCCTCAGACCGATCCATTCAAACGCTACTACGTCAACGTGCTCGTCGACAATTCCAAGACGGAAGGGGCACCGGTGATCGTGGAGCAGAACGCCACATACACTAACCTGTTTGGCTCCATCGAGCGTCGCGTTCAGATGGGAGTGGCAATTACTGACTTCAGTATGATCAAGCCCGGGTCGCTGCACCGCGCAAATGGTGGCTACCTAGTGCTGAACGCCAATAACCTGTTTCGCGTCGGCCTCTCCTGGGAGGCACTGAAGATCGCCATCAAACGGCGCGAGATCAGGATCGAGGACCCGTTGCAAATGCTTGGCTATTCCACCAGTGAGGGGCTCAAGCCGGAGCCGGTTCCATTCCACATGAAGATCGTGATCATCGGCAACCCGCAGATCTATCAGCTCCTGCACTACTACGACGAGGACTTTCCCAAGCTCTTCTCCGTGAAGAGCGACTTCGACACAGAGATGGAGCGCACCCCGGAGCACGAACAGGAGATCGCCCGCTTTCTGCGCGCTCGCTGTGAGGAGGAGCCGGCGATGCTCCCCTTTGATGCCGGCGGCGTGGCTAAGGTGGTAGAGTACTCCTCCGAGCTTGCCGGGGACCAGCAGAAGCTCTCCTGTCGGTTCGGGAATCTGATCTCGATCGTCAAGGAGGCGTCGTACTGGGCACGCGAAGAGGGCTCGACGCATGTAGCCGCCGAGCACGTCCGCATGGCGCTGCACAAGAGGCACAATCGCTTAGGCCTCCTCGAAGAGAAGATCCAGGAGATGATCGCCCGCGGTCAGCTCCTCGTAGATACCGAAGGAGAGAAAGTCGGGCAGGTGAACGGCCTCGCCGTCCTCCAACTGGGAGACTACATGTTCGGGAAGCCGTCGCGGATCACGTCGACAGTGCACACCGGGAAAGGCGGGATCGTCGACATCGAACGAGAGGCTGATCTTGGAGGGCACACGCATACAAAGGGAATCATGATCCTGAAGGGCTTCCTTGGTGAGCAGTTTGCCGATAAGAGGCCACTCAGCCTGTCGGCAAGCCTTGCCTTCGAGCAGAGCTACTCCATGATCGACGGAGACAGTGCTTCCAGCACAGAGCTGTACGTGCTCCTCTCTAGCCTGTCCGATCTACCGATTAAGCAAGGGATTGCCATCACCGGATCGGTGAATCAGAAGGGAGAGATACAACCGATCGGCGGAGTGAATGAGAAGATCGAGGGTTTCTTCAAGGTCTGCCAGGCCAAGGGAATGACTGGCGAACAGGGAGTACTCATTCCGCAGCAGAACCTGGACAACCTCATGCTCGCGGAGGAAGTGGTGGACGCTGTCAGCACAGGGAAGTTCCACATCTACCCGGTGGGAAGTGTGCAGCAAGGGATCGAGCTTCTCACGGGTGTCCCCGCCGGAGAAAAGAAAGAGGAGGATGGATCGTTCCCTGAGGGGACGGTCTTCGGTCGTGTTGCCGCACGGTTGGACGAGATCCGTGACGCGTTGAAGGAAGAGAGTGAGTCCGAGAAGGGTGAGAACGACAAGAGCAGCGATCCAAAGGGCAAGGCTTCGGGAAAGAAGAATAGTGCCTCGGGCGCAGCTAGGTAAAATGAGCGTACACAAGCAACTTATCGCACGCATCATCACGGCAACGGTGCTGATCTCGTCTATGTTGACACTAGGAGGGTGTTTTCTGTTTAACAACCTCCACGCACAGTTTATCTTCGATCCAGCGTTTGACTATCCCCCCCTCACTGTCCATTTCGACGCCAGTGCCTCCAGCAGCCCCAACGGAGCGATCGTCTTCTACACGTGGGATTTTGATGACGGCAGCACCGACACGGGAGAATCCGTGGATCATACCTTCTACGACAAGGGTACATATGCTGTAACCCTCACTGTCACCGACTCCAGCGGGGCGGTGGGTGCGATCACCCACAACGTGAAGGCACTCAATCACTTTCCGCACCCAGAATTCACCGTGGTACCGTCGTCGTTGTACATTCCCAAGGGAGAAGAGGCGACATTCGATGGTTGGGGATCATATGATGAGGATGGTTCGATTGTCGACTGGGTTTGGTCGTTCGGGGATGGGGTAACTGGAACTGGCCCAGTGGTCCAGCACGTCTACATCGAGGCCGGCTCGCAAGGGATCCTGCGTACGGTCACCTTGACCGTGATCGACAATGACGGAGCGAGTAACACCACGCAAAAGACGATCCGGGTTGTCGGCTGCGATACCTGTCACTGACAACTAGGAAGTGCTAATCATCCCTCGTGGTAACCCGTGGCCGCTCGACGCGCAGGGAATGTGTGGGGCATGTCGTTATGCATTGGCCGCACAACAGACATTCGCTGGAATCGACGGCTCCATCGTTGATTGCCCCATTTGGGCATTCTCGCGTACAGCGATGACACTTGATGCAATCATCGTGCACGTGGATGCGAAACAGGGGGAAACGCGATAGCAATGAAAGAAGGGCTCCCAACGGGCAGAGCGTCCGGCAGAACGGACGGTAGACAAACACGGAGAGCAGAGCGAACACCGCAGTGATGCCGATCGTGAGTGGCGTCCCTCCCCAGGAAAAGAGGGGTTTGAATGGGGAGTAATCCTGCAAGATTGCAGTCCCTATAACGAGCACTCGCACAACCAAGTACACGAGCAGAGCATACCTAAGCTTGGATAGCAGACTCATCCATCGTGGTGGGATCTTGATCGCCCATTTGCGAATATGCAAGAGCTCCTGTGCGGCTCCAAAGGGGCAGATATACCCGCAGAAGACGCGGCCCATGACCAAGGACAGCACCACCGGAACCAGAAAGAGCAACAGATACCCGCTACCTAACTTGAGAATGACATTTTGTACAGCGCTCGTCGGACAGAGGAAGCCGCCCATGACGAAACCTAGCACGATCACCGACAGCAGGAGCACCCACCTGCGCAGCTTGTACCAACGAAAGGCGATGATCGCCACAGCAAACGCGCTAAACACAACAAGTAATACGATCTTTAGTGGCTGTTGGTGGATGAAGTAAGCCGTGCTCGCGGCAGATGCCGTCTCCGGTGTCTGAAAGGCATGTGTCTCCTCCGGGGGTCCAAAGTTGCTATTGGAGCCAAACCCGTCGGCAAAGAGGGGTACTACCAGGCTAACAATGATCAACAGCACAAGCGCGACAACACTACTCCTGCCGCGTTTGCTGAGAATGATTGTGCTGTTCATGACATGCTCATTGATTATTCGTCAACAGGTAATCAAACCTGTAGAAGAAACCATCACTTACCAAGAGCAACGGCTCTATTCCGGCTTTGTCAACTGCGTAGTATGCGCGGATTTCTCCCTCGTAGCCATCGATTGCGGAAAGACTCAACGGAAGCGACATCCGAACATCGTTCACTGTCAAGAGTTCTTCGTCGAGCTGAATTAACCCGATTGCCGATTCCACGGTCAGCTCCACCGGCGGGGCAAACGGATACGTACCACTGAGGGCCTGCATGAACACGTCGTCTTCTGCCCCACGAGTGACCGTGATCGGCAGGATCGCCTCTTCGTAGCCCTCTTTGGAACAGGTCTTGGAGATCTTCAGAAATCCCTCACCAGGGACGCTCAACGAAACCTTGAACCACTTCTCGTACAAGAGCGGGCCTGTCTCCTCCCACTGCGTCTCTCCGATAATCTGGATGTTCTCCCAGGCGAATTGATAGTCGAGAGGATCCTCCATGGTGCAGTTCTTGTGGGTCTTCTGCACGCGCACTCCGATCTCCCCTACCGTTCCTAACGGCGCCGTGATCTGGTCGTAGTTGAAGCTGAAGTCGCATGCCGCCGCAACAACTGATGCCACCAGTAGTCCTGCTACCACAATGAACATGCTCTTAATCGTTCTCTTTCTCATTGCTGTCCCCTTTTCCAGAACCATTCGGGAGGTTGGACGACCGGCACTGCGCCGATCGCCCGATTCTCCATCCGCTAGATTGACCTGTGAGTGCCGTGGCCGTAACCGCCGCCATCGCACTCACCATCTACCGAACCACTCCGCGCTCCGTTCGGCTGTCCTGCACCGCTTCCATCACGCAGGCCCATTCCGTATCCCTGCATCCGGCCATACCCACTTCCATCGAGGGGGCGAGCCCAGTCAGTGTCGTCGCAATTGGCGATACCATCGCTATCTGCATCCCGCTCAGCTAGTTGGGTGCACTCTCCTGTCGCTCGTGCCGTATTCCAATCGTCAGATCCCTTGCCGCCAAATCCGTTTTCAGCCAGAACAACAAGCCCCACGGTGAGAAGACTTATCACCAATGCACCCGTTACCATCTTGCCAAATCGTCCTTTGATCATTCTGCATCACTCCTTAAGCTGTTAAGATGGAGATATGATAGGATCGAGCTATGGATAACGGGTGGAGAAGTTATCTGGAACCTGTCAGCTTGGTTGATACGCTAACGACAGTTCTTGCGGCGCACGTTTATAACGCCATTCTCGATGTTCCCGATCAAAGCAGGGGTACATCGCCGTGTACTGTTTTTTTGGATGCTGAATGTGGGTAAACACTCGATTGGGAAAGCACACGCAAAATGCTAACAGAACAACCTCGATCTCGACAACGGTCCCGCTGTGCCACCTTAGTGCCGTTGATATCGAGAAGGTTGTGGCCAAGGATCACCAGAGAATATTCCGAGCAAGAGCTTTAAACAGTAACTCTCCGTCACCGGTTTGTATCAAGCTTCGCAAGTCTGGTCAGCGACTGTTTCCGCTGATTATTTCTTCGTCAACGATCAGAATGGTTTCGTTCATTCCTCGCTTGGTTGTCCGAAGTAATCGGCAATGATCTCGCGGGCTCGCTGCAGGTCGCGTGAGCGCACCATGATCCGCACCTCGCTCAATCCATTAACTGTGATCGGCAGGACAGACTGAGGTACATGGGAAACGAGGTTCACCGGAATATCGAAATCATCGAGAAGTCCCTTGATGAGAAGCGCCTTCGGCTCGCCCCACACCATGTGGCAGAGGACGAGGTTCCCCTCGTCTTCCTGCTGGCGATCGAGGAGGTAGTGGACGATTGTGATGCATTGGCTGGTGTGCAGAGCCTTCTCGCCGAGCGATACACGAGGCAGATCCGCAAGCGCCTCTTCATCTGATGGTGAGAAATCCTGATGATCGGAGAGGAAGAACGCCGGGTCGTTAGGTATCGATGCTGCTTCAATCGGCGCTCCCTCTTCATGCAGCACGATTGGGTGAGCTCCTAACTGATAGAGGCGGTCGAGCATTTCAGGGAGGCTGCGCCGAGAGACGAAGATCCCGGGTGTACTTTGAACCTCTTCTTCATCCAGTTTTTCCAACGCATGTTTGATCAGCGCCGCAGTGGAACGTTCATCCGGGTTTAGCCGTTTCAACCTCTCTCCCACCAGCCGGATCTGAACCTCGTCCTGCAAGAGAAGATCTACCTCAACGTCCCTTCTCAAGTCGTGAGAGAGAAAAAAAGCCGCACCAATCGCTCGACAGAGGACATCGATCCTTCCCGCACTCCCAGGGAGGTCGTTTAACGTAAAATCGGGTATGACCGGTGCCTTATGGGCCAGCAATACAAATCGTCTCATGATCAGCTAGTCTATCACAGATCGCCGCGCTAGTAAACAGCGATCATTCACAGCGCACCATTGCAGGTGACCGGTTTCCCCTATTCTGTGGTCGAAAAGCATAGAGGATCAACCCCGGGAAAGGTACGGTCAAGGTACTACAAACAGGAGTCTTCAAGGGGCACATGTCAAAGACCTCTAGCAGATGGGGAGGAAGGGAGAAAACGTGACTTACCGCATCATTGCCATAGTTCTTGCATTCGTGTTGCTGGGGGCCACAGCATCTCTGGCCGCGGGACCATTCACCGGAACATGGCAGGCAGAGATTGGGCTAGCACCATTGCAAACAATGCCTTTCTCCTCCTTCAAGTCAACGCTTGATGTCGGCTTGCACATCGGATTCCTGGAGATATCAAGCACTTCTGACTTCATACTCGATGGTTGGCTCTGGCAAGAGTTTGGCATGAAAGCATCGCTGGCGTTTATCGGCTTTGAAGGGCAGATGCTCTTCGAGCCACAGTCGGGGTCGTTCTTGTACGCGCAAGGGGTGCTGAAATTCAGTTTCTATCCAGTGGTCCTGAGCCTCTACTCGGCGATGATCGGGCCAGAAGTCCCCGGCGGGCCAAACTATGGATTCGTCGTAGATATGTACGGGGAGCTTCTCGGCGGAATCGCCTCGGTGGAGAGCGCCACGTTCCTCGGAGCCGACCTAAGCGGGATAAGTTTCACTCAGACTGCGTCTAGCACCACGTCCACGCTCCTGACAAAGACCTACTTAACTGATCCGACAATCGATTCCGGGGAAATCTGCTTCTCAGGAGAGGAGTTCACGTTCAAGGCTACAACGTTCGGATGCATTGACATCACTGCCGTAACAACGTTCGCAAAGACGGGCTTCACGAGCCAGGAGATTGAACTCTCCTTCCTGCACCTGTTCAACTCTCCTTTGAACATTACACTCAACTACGTCTTCTCACTGCAGACAGCGAGCCACACGTTCACACCATCTCTGGAGACTGACTTCGGTTGTCTCAAGCTATACACCGACCTGTTGGGAACGGGTGGACAGATCACGGGGATCGAGATATACGGGATCGAATTCAGTGCATCGTATGCTGGTACTACTTTCCGCAGCATTTCCAACCTGAATACCACCAACTATGTCATTACAACGCCCGCCTATGGCTTGCTCGTAGAGTTGGAGACCGATGCCATCGCCAATGCGTATCTCTACTACTCAAAGGACTACTGGGAAATCGTCTCGCTCGAAGTGACCACCCCGGGATTGGGAGGCACTTACACCTTCTCGGTGGACACGTTCTTTGGCACTTCCACAGGGCTTCTGTTCGATTGGGGAAAGACGGATATGGGAGCCTCCATCTCCTTCGGCTCAACTTTCACGGTGTCAAGCCATGTCGTGGTCGATACCACGGGCTTCTCCGCATGGAAGATCGGGGCGTCACTATCCTGGTAGCTCTCGCGTCTAGCTGGAGTTAATCTCCTGCGCAGTTTGGCAAACAGTCGGCTTCCAACTAAACTGCGTGCATGCACGTCTCACTCTTGGTTGCAGCTTGTCTGGCCTCTGCGGCTAGTACTTCCCTGGGCGCCATAGGTATCCTGCGTGCACGTGATCGCTGGGGACTTGTTGCACATGGAGATGGACGGGCGATCGGCGGGCCTGCAATGATAATTGGCGTCATCATCGCCACAGCGAGCACCGTCACGATCGATCTTCACCTTGCTATCGCAGTGATTATTGTCGTCCTCGTCGGCACGGTCGATGACCTGACCAATCTCTCTCCACGGCAAAAGCTCGCGGGCCAGGTGATCGCCGCCGGAATCGCTGCCGCTGGACTGGCAAGCCAAATACACTCAGCCCCAATCCCACCCGCCCTAATCGGGATGGCAGCATTTCTCTGGATCGTGTTCCTCACCAACGCCGTCAACCTGATCGATGGCCTCGACGGCCTGCTGATTGGCACGACCGCCCCTGGAATGTTTGTTCTGATGATTATCTCTATCTCTACAGGCGATTTGTTCGCCGCAGTAATCGCAGGCGCATGCACCGCTTCACTCCTTGCCTTCCTCCCGTTTAATTGGGCACGCGCGCGCCTCCTACTGGGGGATACAGGCTCCGAATTCATCGGCTTCTCCTTGGCCGTGATCAGTGTCATCTCGTTCCTGCACAGGCCGACGGTATCTTCAATCCCGGTATTCTTCCTCATCGCCGCCATCCCCCTTACCGATACTGCCTTTGCCATTATCCGGCGCACGGCTCATCATCGCTCGATCTTTGCGGGGGACAAGGAGCACATCCACCATCGCTTGGCACGGCATATCGGGGAGAAACGCAGCGTTGCCCTCCTGGCACTGCTCGCCATTCTCTTGTCGACCGTTGCCTACGTATTGTGGCATGCGGAAATGTAGTGCGTCCGGCATTGCCGGCATCACTCCCCATAACGTACAATGCGTCACCCACACGGATGGAGGGAGATAGGTTGTCTAAGAGAATGAACAGGATTCTGGTCACTGGAGCGGTCGGACAGATTGGCTCCGAGTTGGCCATGGCTCTGCGTGAGCGGTACGGAGCGGAGAACGTAGTCGCGGCTGGTCACCACACCGAACCGAGCGCTGCGCTGCGAGAAGGCGGGCCGTTTGAGCGCCTCGACGTGAAAGACAAGGAGCAGATTGAGAAAGTTGTTGATCACTACAACATCGACACGATATTCCACATGGCAGCAATTCTCTCGGCTGTTGGTGAGGACAAGCCACAATTGGCGTGGCAGGTGAACATGGGCGGTCTGTATAACGTTCTCGAGGTGGCATGCGAACGACACCTTGCCCGTGTCTTCTCGCCGAGCTCTATCGCCGCCTTTGGGCCGGAGACGCCGCCTGATCCCGCGCCGCAAGCGCCGCCATTACGGCCAACAACAATGTATGGAGTGACCAAGGTTGCTGGAGAACTTCTTGGGGACTACTACGTACGTCGCTTTGGCGTTGATGTACGTGGATTACGCTACCCGGGGATCATATCCAGTGAAACGCTCCCCGGAGGAGGGACGACCGATTATGCGGTGGAGATCTTCTACGAAGCTCTCAAGGAGAAGCACTACACGTGCTTCGTTCGCGAGGACACGGTTCTTCCAATGATGTACATGCCAGATTGTATCAAGGCGACAATCGATGTCATGGAGGCTGATCTTAGCCGGCTTGTGCACCACTGCGACTTCAATCTCGCTTCGATGAGCTTCTCCGCGGGGGAACTTGCAGCCCAGATCAGCAAGCACATACCTGAATTCACCTGCGAATACAAGCCGGACAAGCGGCAAGCAATCGCCGATTCCTGGCCACAGACGATTGACGATACTGCGGCACGCAAAGAGTGGGGCTGGAAGCCTTCTTATGACCTTCCCAAGATGACAGCTGATATGATCGCGAAGTTGCGCACTCGCTTGAACTCAGGGATCCTGTAAATGCGAAACCGGCCTCTCTGTTCTGCGTCGGGAGGCTGGTCGTTCACTCAAACACTTCAATCCTTCGGATAAGTGCACACTGCCTGATGCTGGAACGCAGGAATGCTAGGATGCAACCCCCATTTGCCTTGGTTGTGCTAGAAAGTGGCTGATTCATGCCTGCCGAGGCCACATCGAGAAGCGCGGCACGGCGATTGAGTGTTTATAGTGCTAGCCACCGCCGATTGGGGGGAAAAGTGCGAGGCGATCGCCGTCTTGCAGCATCTGGTCGAGGGATGCTACGCGCCCATTGACGAATACGAGGTGAATCTCCATCTCGGGTAATGCCAGTCTCTCAACGACATCACGCACGCTTGTTCTTGGTCGTAGCTCGAGTATTTGGTGCGAGCCTCCCGGGCTGCGATGAAGCGACGCGAAGAGGTGCAAGTCGACGGTGATTAGATCATTCATCTTACTTCCTCGGCGTGAAATACCACTTGTACAGGAGCTGCATGTCGTCTGGAAACAGCGCGAGACGATCACCTTGATGAAGCACTCGCTCAAGTGCGGAGTACTCGCCGTTTACGAAGATGTTTGCTCCTAGATCGCGCTTGTTGATTCCGATCTCTTTGACGATCTGCCCAATCGTCTTTCCATCTGCCGCGATGTGCAGGATGGAGTCAGCACGCGGGTCAGTATTCGCTGCGTAGCGACGTAGCTTTCCGTAAAGATGGATCTCGATTTGTTCCATAGTTTGTAGAAGCAGGCGGCGGGGTTATTAATCCCGCCGCCTGCAAGTTCGATGCTACATCTTAGTTGAGGATGCTATCCAGTTCCTCATCTGTGATATCCCATACCGTGTTGTGTGGCGGGAGCGGCTCTGTGGACATGAATTCCGGCAGGCGGTCATCTTCCTTGGTGAACCCGGCGGCGCGGTTGAAAGCACGCTCCATGTCGATGATCTCCTTGCCGATTCTCCCCACATCATCGGCGGTCCACGATGTGCCGAGGATACCGTTACACTCCTCGATCATCCCCTCAAATCCAGACGGGATATCGAGGATAGCAAACGCGATGAACAGGCAGTGGCCGCTTGAATCGATGAATCCCGTGGCGTACTGGAAGTTGCGTGCCATCTCCGCCTTGTTACTGTTCAGCGGATCGGCCTTCCCGGCGACACCGAGCACCTCGGTGGCGATTGTGTACCCGGATGTGTGGTCGGCACCCATCGTTCCCACGGCGTAGGTCATTCCAATTCCCTTGATCGCGCGCGGTTCATAGGCGGGCATGTTTTGTCCCTTCACCGCTGGAACGCGGCTGACGCCGAACGCTCGCCCAGTGGTCACCGCCCCGCTTCCGATGATTCGTCCGAGCGGCGTTCCCCTCCCGATCTCATCCACGATCTCCAGGGCACGCTTCCCATCGCCGAACTCAGCGAAGCCGCCGTCCATTGCCACGGCAAGGGCACCACCGACCTCAATCGTGTCCAGACCGTACTCATTGCACCTGTTCACTAGCTCCGCAATCGTATCAATGTCGTCGATCCCACAGTTGGGGCCAAACGCCCAATCGGACTCGTACTCCAGACACGACATGTGTTCCGAACCGTCCGGACGGTAGACAGTGTTTGAACACTGGATGATGCATCCTGGCGAGCAGGCATGGTTATATACTTCCTTTCCGGTCCGTTCCTTGTTGTTAGCGAAAAGCGCCTCGCCGGAGACCTTTGTTGCCCCTTCGAAGCGGCCAGTACGGAAGTTGCGCGTTGGCAGCCCTCCGACCTCGTTGATAATGTTGATGAGCACTGCGGTACCGTAGGAATTGAGGGCACCCTTTGGCTTGGTGATTGCGTGCGAGAGTAGGGCATCGGCGAGCTTCTTGCGTCCCTGGTCGAACAGCTCCTCGTTCGCGATCTCCACTCCGGGGGCGTCAGTATCATCAAGGATGATGAACTTCAGTCCCTTGCTTCCCATCACTGCGCCCATTCCGCCGCGTCCGGAGTACCTGGTGGCGCGTCCCTTCATGTCGTTGAAACAGATCCCGGCAGCGCCGAGCAGGTACTCCCCGGCTACGCCGATACCGAGGATCGATCTGTGGGAAATGTCCCCGTGCTTGGCAAACAGTTTCTTGTAAGCTTCACTAAGCTTCATCCCCGCGTAGGTATCGGCAGGGATGAAGTTCACCTTATCCTTGGTGATCTTAAGTGTCCAGTATTCTCCCTGCTCTTGCGGCTTTCTCTCGATGATGATCGACTTAATGCGCAGACGAGCAAGCATGTGAGCAAAGCCGGTTCCCGCGTTCGATTCCTTGATTGTCCCTGTCAATGGCGACTTACCCCCGATGGAAACACGGGCCGAGGTGGGGGAAGATGTCCCGCTTGTCAAGCCAGCCGAGATGACGAGCTTATTCTTCGGGCCGAGTGGGTGACATGTTGGTGGAACCTCGGAAGCAACGATACTTGACGTTAGCCAACGGCCGGCGCGCTCCTTGTACTTCTCCGGGACCTCCTCGAATGTAGTCGTACGGTCTGTCATGTTCACGCGTAGAATTCTTTGCACGATCGATCAGCTCCTTTCTTGGCACAGGATAATCGTATTCGCCGTGCCTGCGGGTATTCTCCCATTGGGATAGGGAATACCAGACTATAGGACGGAGTCACGATGAAACCAAATCACAAGAAAGGCAACAGGCTACTTTTCGGCAATTCATACCGTTCGAGAAATCGCCTGTCTCATTCCTGATTAGTCTACGGTTACTTGGAACGTGATTGTATCTGCCCCTGGCCCCTCCTCCCATGGGCGGCGGTAGGTGAATGTGAGGTTCGTCTGTCCTGTGCTCTCGGCACTGTATCGGAAGAAGAACGTGCCACCAGAACCAACAGTTCCTGCTGGAGCAGACTCCGGCTGATAGTCGAGTCCTGCAAGGGGTGAGAGAATGGTCTCTCCTTCGCTATCAATCTGCTCCCACGCATAGCCTGTGGTCGCGTTCCCCGCAAGGGCGATCATCAGCGTATCCCCGACGTGCAGACTGATGCTAGTTGCGGTCTCCTTGGTCAACAGGCGATACAGCCGGATCTCAACACCGCAGATCGAGGCTGAGGATGAGACGCGCCCCCATGAAGAGGCGGTCATGCCTGCGGCGGCAATACTGATCTGTGCCCTGAACGTCCCTGCGCTCGTCTCGACGACAGCTGTGTATGCGCCAGGGGGGAGCGCTGTTCCATCAGGTGCGACAAGCGTTAACATCCCTACCCATTTGTCGATCGATTGCGGAAGACCAGCATCGTTTAGAAGCTTCACGGGAACCGTGTCATCAGCATCTTCAACGTGGAATCCGATCACAGAGATAGGGCTACACATACATGCGCAGTTCTCATCTCTGACGATCTCCAGAGCCAACGAATCACTGGCAACGAAATTGAACGTTCCGATCGTTACCTCCATCGGACCATCGGATGAAGCGGAGGCCGATGCGCTGCTGCTCGCTTGACCGAGAGCAAGAGCACCGAGGAGCGGAACCAAGAGAAGAGCTACAGAAAGCCCAAGTAGAGTCTTCATCACAATCACCTCGTGCTACTTACCCCCGCATGCGAGCGCGGTTTCACATGAGACGCAGGCAAAGCCTTGCTTGGAGATGGTCTCCCATCTGGGACCACACGGCCCGCCCGTGGTTATCGAGTGGTGCTTCTCCGATTTAGATGGCGTTCTTCACCCAGCGCGGGACGAGGAGAAGAGGAGGTAGAGCATTGCGTGAAGGTATCCGCGCCGTTCTTGCGTGGGACCCTGCCGCCCGCAGTCCGCCAGAGGTGCTCCTCTGCTATCCCGGGATGCATGCCCTGTGGGCGCATCGAGTTAATCACTTCCTGTGGAACCACGGTTTGAAGCTCGTTGTGCGCATTCTAGCGCACATTGTTCGCCGTCGAACAGGCGTGGAGATTCACCTGGGAGTAACGATTGGAAGGCGAGTAGTTATCGATCATGGAATGGGAATTGTAATCGGGGAAACGGCCGTCATTGGCAGTGATGTCCGTATGTACTCCGGAGTGGTGATCGGCACTACTTCGCATCTTCCAGGGAAGCGGCATCCGACAATAGAAGACGACGTGCTGATCGGAGCCAACGCACTTTTGCTTGGGGCGATCCGAATAGGCAGAGGAGCGAAGATCAGCGCGGGGGCGGTAGTGCGCCGCGACGTCTCACCCGGTGTAGTGATCAGACTGGTTCAGGCGAAGCTGTATCGCCAGCTGCAAAGACGCGTCTGTCTTACCGCGGACGCAGGAAATTAGAGATCGTTTATGTGATTGCGCTGAGGCCGGCTGTCAATCTTGCTTGATTGACGATTGCCGATTCATTGTATAGGATTGGGTGGTGTGTCGTGCGCTGTGCTCGGTATTGCACCGTGTTCCCGTGGAAATTGAAGATCGAGGAGGTTGTCGATGGCGAATGATTCGGTCCGCGAGTACGGCTATCGCTGGGTGATGCTAGTGGTGTTCATGCTGGTGGTGGCCGCCAATCAACTTCTATGGATCTCGTTTGCGCCGATCACCAGCACCGCAGCGCAGTTTTACGGCGTCTCCGACTTGGCAATCGGTCTTCTGTCGATGATCTTCATGATCGTGTTCATCATCGCCTCTATTCCGGCGTCGTGGGTGATCGACACGTATGGGATTCGGGTCGGTGTTGGAATCGGTGCCGTTCTCACCGGGGTGTTCGGGCTCCTGCGCGGTGTCTTCGGCACCGACTATACCGGTGTCTTGATCGCCCAGATTGGGATTGCGATCGGGCAGCCATTTGTGCTCAATGCAGTCGCCAAGATCGCCGGCCGCTGGTTTCCGATTAACGAGCGGGCGACGGCGACGGGGCTGGGATCGCTCGCGATCTACGCGGGGATCTTCGTTGGCCTGGTCCTGACGCCATTTGTCGTCATCAGATTGGATATCCCGACGTTGCTGTGGATCTACGGCGGCATCGCTGCGCTGATCAGTGTTCTCTTCCTTGCGCTGGCGCGCGAGCGTCCGCCGGCACCGGTTGGGCCGGAGGAGCGCTCTCTGGTCCTCGACGGGCTAAAGCGCTTGTTCCATCAGCGCGAGTTCATCTACCTCTTCCTCCTCTTTTTCATCGGCCTCGGTGTATTCAACGCTGTCACAACGTGGATTGAGGAAATCGTGCGCCCGCGAGGTTTCTCCATCGATCAGGCCGGCATCGTTGGTGGATTGATGGTGCTTGGTGGAATCGTTGGCGCGATCGTCATTCCATGGCTCTCTGATCGGATGCGACGGCGTGTGCCGTTCATCATCCTCGCCCTTGTTGGCGCGATCCCCGGCCTCATTGGGGTAACATTAGCGTCCAGCTATCCGCTTCTACTTGCCTCAGCGTTCGTCCTTGGCGCTTTCCTTCTGAGCTCTGGTCCGCTTGGGTTTCAATATGCGGCCGAGATAACCTATCCGGTGCCAGAGGGGACATCGAATGGTCTTCTCTTACTTGCCGGGCAGGTGTCTGGGGTCGCATTTATCATCGGCATGGACGCCCTCAAGTCACCGGCGAGCGGCTGTATGACGACCTCGCTTCTCATCCTCATTGCCCTGATGGTGGTCTGTCTTATCCTCGCCACGCGATTGCACGAATCGGCTCTGATCACGGATGACGATGATCCGAGTGGGCAAGAGTGGTAGAGAGACAACAGAATTGTTGCACCACGAAGGACACGAAGGGTAAGAGGCACTGCTTATGGGTTGACTTGAATAGTCCTGGACCCAGCCTCCGGTTTCATCCAATTTGACAGCTCATCGAATGCCATTATTGGTCTCCTTCGTGGCAATTTCTCTTTAGCATTCATCCTGTGCGAACCTAGACTAGAAGTCATTACCCACTGGAAACGACAGGGAACCAGCAGTGGTGCCAGCACGCGTGCTGTCCGATGCCGCATAGGATTCTCTGACTCGAAGTACGACTAGTCCTTATAGGTCTCCCAGTGGATTCTGCTCTCATCGTACTGAGTGCGCGCCGGTTGTTCTTCCGCGGGAACGCCGATCGGGATGAGCGCGAACCCGAACACGTCATCAGGAAGTCCAGCCACGGAATGGACGGCTGCCTCGCGATCGTCGATCAATCCACACCATGTGGCGCCGAGCCCGATGTTGGCGGCGGCGAGGAGCAGGTTTTCAGTGGCTGCGGCCATATCCTGATCGAACCACTTGTACCCTTCCTTCTTGCCGAATGGAATGATCACTGCCCCGGCGTCGACGCCGAACTTAGCGTAAGGGTGTGCACGGCAGATCGCGCCGATGCGCTCCTTCTCGGTGATGACGAGGAAGTGCCATGGGCGGATGTTGTTCGCCGATGGCGCGGCCATCGCCGCTTTGAGGATTATCTCCAGCGCCTCGCGGGGAACAGGCTCTCCGGTAAATTTGCGAATCGATCTACGCTTTGTGATGAACTCCAGCACTCTTTTGCTCATGAGATCCCTCCTTTGTACTTGCAGTGCCTGACACTCTACACGACGGTGCTTGTGAATGCGAAGGCCTTTGACCCTGGAACTTACGTCCTTCGCACAGGTGTGAATGACAATAGGATGAGGTCTGTTCGTTTGTAGCATTGCAGCTTGCCTGCAACGTTGAAGCCTGAAGCATTGCCAACATCTGCCTTCTTCTCATGGCACACATTCCGCTTGACAACTGCATGCCCATCACCCGCAAGACACAATGGTAGAACCGCCATTCTGTCTTCCACGACAGTGTCATAAAGGCAGGTTCTTGGCTTTCTCATGATCCAGCTTCTGGGATGAAGACCAAATGCATCAGAAAAGGGTGTGCGTCCACCGCATCATGTGGATCTGATGTGTCGTACCCTCCGCAGCAACGGCAGCTGCATAATTGGGGATAATGTGGAGGTCGTAGATCCGCCAATGAAGCATGGCGGACGCGTCGATCGAGTCAGTCAGAAGGATGGCGCTCTGCTCCGGATCGACCGAAACGCTGAAGCTTCGGAGCCGATCAGCAATTCCGTCTCCGCGAGCCTTGACATAGGCTTCTTTGCGGGTCCAGGCGGAGAAGAACGCAGCTTGGCGCTGCTCCAAAGGCACTCTTTGAAGGGCCTCGAACTCGCTACGAGAAAAGAACCGCTCGGCGATAGCTTCGACTGAAACGTCCGAGTCGATCTGCTCGATGTCGATGCCCACTTCCGTCGAGAGGGCAAGCCCTACCAGTGCCCATTCCCCAGAATGGGAGAGGTTGAATCGAATGGGTGCGCCGCCTCTCTTGTTAATCAGGAAGGGTTTTCCTGTCGCTGTGTGGCCGAAGGATATCTCGCGAGGCGTCTGCGCCATGTAATCTGCAAGCAATTCGCGCAAGGCACCATGCGCAACGACGTATCGACTCCGGTCTCGTTCTCGGCGATACCGATCCGCGCGCCGAATTTCATCCGTGGAGAGGTGCTCTTCAAGCACATGGACAACATCATCAGATTGACTAAGGAGGATGCACCATACATGAAGAGCGCCAGACGTCAGGCTTCCCAGTGAATTGTTCACTGTTGTTGTCCTTTGCTGCGCACAGCTGTTTGCGAAGGCTGGCGTGCTTCGTAGATTACGTTCTCCAGTTCTCGCACTAGTGTTTGTAAGTGAGGGTCTTTAGACATTGTGCGATGAGTACCGGGGATAAGATGTAATTCGAATCCGCCACTGGTCATGTTTTTCCAGAGGGGGCGAGAATCATCAGAACTGTACTCCTCCTGAGAAGCAAAGAAGCTTATTGTGCCACCATAAACGTGTGGTTCATACGTCTTCTGGGCGAGCAAATGTGCCTTGTACGTGCGTTGGATACTTCGTGTGTGCCGCGTTCCTATATAGCGCAGTACACGCAATCTCTGCACTTGGTGAAGGCTCCAGCGAATACGGCGCAACACCGCATGCATCAACTGCTTCCGGCGGCTGAAGTAGCTGGCTCTCTGCAAGTAGTAATGGATACCCCTTTGCATTCCAGGGGGTCCTGTGGGATCGAGAAGCGCCAACAGAGCCACTTCTTCGCCGTCATTTGCAAGCTGTAGAGCCATTTCGAACGCGATGTATCCGCCGAGGCAGCGCCCTCCGATGAAGTAGGGACCATTCGGCTGGACCGCTCGCATGTCTGCGATGTACCGCGTCGCCATGTCCTCGATGCTATCTTGCGGCACCTCGCCTGGTTCCAACCCTAATGCCTGCATACCGTAGAACGGAATGTCCGGAGAGAGAGCCCGAACCAGCTGTGCAAAGTTGTTCACGCTGGATGCTGCTGGTGGGATGCAGAAGAAGGCAGGGCCATCGCCTTTCTGGAGACAGACCACTGTCGATCGGTGCAGAAGGGGATTCTGCTCCTCGACGGCCTGGCTCAGAGCCTCAACGGTCGGGTAGTCGAACAGCACGGAAAGCGGAAGTGAGACATCGAACGTCTTCTCGATCCGTGCTATCAATTGTACCGCGAGCAGCGAATAACCTCCCAAATCAAAGAAGTCATTATGGACTCCGATTTGATCGACACTCAGGACATTCTTCCAGATTGCAGCGATCGATTTTTCGATTGGAGTTTCTGGTGCCACGAAAGGCTCAATCAGTGAATGTTCCGAACCGGATGGTCGAGGAAGTGCCGCGTAATCCACCTTGCCGCGAGTCGTCAGCGGCAACCTATCCAAGACAACGAACCGGCTCGGAATCATGTAACGGGGAAGGCGTGCTCGAAGATGCTCCCGAAGAGACACGGCTAGATTCCCTGGTGTTGCATCTGAGGATACGTATGCCGCGAGACGTCTCTCTCCAGGTTCAGGTTCATAGATCGTAGCAACCGCCTGGCGGATCGCGGGATGTTCGCACAAGACAGATTCAATCTCGCCCAGCTCAATTCTGTATCCACGCAGCTTGATCTGCCGATCTGTGCGACCCAGGAATTCGAGTTCCCCACTTGCCAGCCATCGACCACGATCTCCTGTCTTGTAAAGAATGGTAGCTGAGTCGAATGGATTCTCAACAAAACGGTCGGCGGTCAGCTCCGGGCGGTTGAGATAGCCATTTGCCACCCCGGGTCCGGCAAGACAGATTTCGCCCGGAATCCCGATTCCCGTTAGGTGCAGAGAGCGATTCAGAACATACACGTTCACGTTGGGCGGAGGGTGGCCGATCGGGATCGTAGCTTGACCTGGCGGCACGTTCGCGATCTGATACGCGGTGGCTATTCCCGTGACTTCCGTCAAGCCGTAGCAGTTGTACAGGCAAACCTGCGGACCGAAGGTTGCGAGCATCCGCTGCGCAAGGTCCCTAGAGTAGGTTTCGCCGCCGGCAGCAACGAGCCGAAGGGCTGGAATGCTAGTCCCTTGGGCAGAGACGGCATCGATCACAGCCGTGAGAAGCGACGGCACGATGCCGAATATTGCAGTGACATGCTGCGCTTGCATGATTGAGATGATCCTGGCGGGGTTCTTGATCTGCCATTCGCTGACCAAGACCACATGCACGCCATGGAGGAGCGGCCCGATAAGATCCCGAAGTGACATGTCGTACGCTGCGGAGGTAAGCTGAAGAATGATATCGTCCGCTCGAACTCCGAGCACGGCATACGCGGTGTCGATATTATTCACCACGCTCCGGTGTGTGTGCATCACCCCCTTGGGCTTCGCGGTCGAACCGGATGTGTAGAAGATACAGGCAATGTCATCCGGAAGTGATCGTGCCAACTTCGGAACGTGCGTTACCGCTGCTTCCTCCGTGGGAGGCGCGCCATCGAGCACGATACGCTCGCCCTTCCACGCAGAGAGATCAGACTCGAGACTGCGCTGGGAGATCAGACAGCGCACTGCCGCATCATCCAGCATGAACAGCAATCGCTCCCTGGGAATTGCCAAGTCAAACGGAACATAGGCACCGCCGGCCTTGAGGACGGCAAGGATGCTGACCAGCAAGTTGATCGACCGTTCCAGGCGGATTCCGACAGGCATATTCCTTCGGATCCCGCAACGCCTTAGCTGCACTGCCAGATGCTCCACGCGTTCTGCCAGCTCGTGATACGTAAGCGACTCGTTACCAAAAACCACCGCGACCCTGTTCGGTGTCCTCTCGACTTGCTCTTCGAACAGCTCGTGGATGCATCGATTCTTCGGATACGCACGCTCCGTGTCGTTCCACTCGACAAGCAGGCGGTGCCTTTCCGTGGCTGAGAGCATCGGAATCTCCGAGATCGGCCGGTTTGCATCCTCCGTGAGGCCTCTGAGAAGCATCTCGTAGTGCACTAGAGCACGCTGAATGGTCTCATGGTCGAATAGGTCGGTTCGATATGCGAACTCACACGTAAGTGCGCCATTGGCCTCGTTGTGAATCTCGGCTAAGAAGTCGATTCCCACTGCGATGACATCTAGTGCGTACGGCTCGACAGTGAGTCCAGCATATGATGCTGAGCGATGGGGAACGTTCTCCAGGTTGAACATTACGTCGAACAGCGGCGCCCGGCCCAATTCCCTTTCGGGATGCACAGCTTCGACGACCTTCTCAAACGGAACGTCTTGGTGCTCCAGCGCATTGAGAACTGTCTCACGAGTTTTCCTGACGAGTTCGCGACCATTGGGGTTGCCGGACAGGTCGTACCGGAGCACAAGCGTGTTAACAAAATGACCTATCAAGTTCTCCGTTTCGATTTCCCCTCTCCCAGCCACTGGTGTCCCAATCAGGAAGTTCTCCATCCCTGTGTAGCGTTGGATGAGGACGCTGAATGCCGCCAGCAGAACGCTGAACAGCGTCGTCCGCTCGGATCGCGCCAAGGCATTGAGACCTCGTACAAGGTTCGGGCACAGGCGCAAACGCTCGTGGGCGCCATTATTTGTTGGCGATGCCTGCCGAGGCCGATCGACTGGAAGCTCCACCCGGTCCGGCAAATCACGTAATGTATCGGTCCAATACTTGAGCGAGTCGTCAAGAACCCCATCCTCAAATTGCTCTCTCTGCCAGCGTGCGTACTCCGCATACGTTATGGGAAGCGCAGGGAGGCTTGGCTGGGATCCACGGGCGAGTTGCCCGTAAATCGTAAACAGCTCATCGATGAGGATCTCGGAGGACCACGCATCGAAAACGATGTGGTGGGTCACCAACAACAGAATGTGTTCTTCCATCCCCCATCGTACGAGCGTTCCACGTAGGATTGGCCCGGTGCTCAAGTCGAAGAGTTCACGTACGCTTTCCTTCAGGATGGCGCGCGTTCGTGATTCGCGATCATCGGCTGGAAGGTCGGAATAGTTCTCCACACGAAGCTTGATCGGACGAACTGGGGCAATCCGCTGCTGGGGGGATCCTTCAGCACTATCGAAGGTTGCTCTGAGAAGCTCGTGTCGTTTGGAAATCTCGCTGAGACTCTGCTCCAGCAGAGCCACGTTCAGCTCACCGACCAGGCGAACAGCAACCGGGCGGATGAGCGATCGGTCCGCCGGATCAAGCTGTTGCAGAAACCACACACGCTCCTGGGAGAATGAGAGTGGCTGGATGGCGTTCATCGGCTGTTGCCGGATTCCACTTGAGATTCGTGCGTCGTTCGTACCGCACACCCGTTTCTCAAACTGCTGGACTTGCGCAGGCGTCAGGTGGGCCTTCCGGGCAGCCAGCGTCTCTTGGATCGGCGATCTTGCGTCGGAGGGCTTCTCGTTGGAGAACGCGTGCAGATTACGTTCAGTCATTGGTCTGCTCTTCAATCGAATCGAGGATACGTAACTCAACCTGGACCGCAAGGTCCTCAAGCTTTGGCGACTTAAATGCCTGCCGCAGCGTCAGATGAACGCCGAATTTTCGATAGACTCGCGCCAGAACCCGCGCTGTTGAAAGCGAATCTCCGCCAAGCATGAAGAAGTTGTCGGTAGCGCCGATACGATCGACATCGAGAATCTCCTGCCAGATCTGCGCTAATGTGATCTCGACGGGGGTTATCGGCGGACGGAACGGTTCGGCAAGCTTGGTTGCCAGCATGTTCGCCAGCCCTATCCGCTGGGGTTTTCCGGTAGGCCCGGTAGGGAGTTGATCGATGAACACGAAGCGACTGGGCACCTTGAACGACGCCATTTTGTCGAGCAGATAAGCTCGCAGTTCTGCCTCCGATACGTCCATGCCATCACGAAGGACCACCGCGGCGGCCACGTCTTCGCCCAGGGTGCTGTGAGGCACGGCAAACGCGATCGCCCGAGCCACTGCAGGATGCTCCAATAGGGCTTCGTCGATCTCCCGGGGAGCGATCTTCTCCCCTCCTCGGTTAATCATTTCCTTCATGCGTCCGGTGAGGTAGATGTATCCATCGCTGTCGACATACCCTGTGTCTCCCGTGCGGAACCAGCCGTCGATGAATGCGGACGCATTGGCCTCGGCGTTGCCTTGGTAGCCGGACGTGACAGTCTCTCCGCGAATCACGATCTCACCCTCCGTGTTCGCAGCTTGGAAGTGCCCGCGCGGATCCAAGACAGCGACTTTGACGCTCAACGCGCGACCGACGGAGCCGGCCTTTCGGGGATGGGGAGGAAGTGGATTGCTGGCAATCTGATGGGAGGCCTCCGTCATTCCATAGGCTTCGATAACGGGAACGCCGAGACGATCTTCGAGTGCCGTCATCACATGCGGCGGCAAGGAAGAAGAAGAAGAGCGAATCAAGCGAAGAGAGTGGCTTGTGAGTTTTACGATGCCACGACTATCCATCTCGGAGAGGAGAGACTGGTGAATCGTGGGCACGGCCGTGTACCACGTCGGATGGTGCACCTCCAACCAATCGAGAAACTGTGAACCGTCGTACCTCGGTGCACAGATGGCGCTCCCCCCTGAAACCAAAGAAGACAGAAGTCCAGCGACCAGCCCGTGAATGTGGAACAATGGCATCACGTTGAGGCAGCGATCGTCCGAGGAGAGGTTAAGCCCCGATGCGACGTTCCTTGCGGAAGCCATTAGATTGTCGTGTGTCAAAGGCACGCGTTTTGGAGTCGATGTTGTTCCCGACGTGTACAAGATCAAGGCAACATCGTCACCTGCTGGCTTGCTATTGCTTGCCACGTCTTCCGTATCGCACTCGAATCGCGCAGCACGTGAGGGGAACGGATACTCGATGATCCTCACTCCGCACTCTTCCGCTGCGGCGAATGCTGCTGAGTGCAGTCCTTTTTCAATGACAACAGACTTTGCGTTAAGGTCCCGGAAGCAGTAGACAAAACCAGTCTGGTTGAGATCTGGATTGAGCGGCACGGCGATTGCACAGCTTGCCGTGCCAAAGAATCCGACAGCCGCATGAGAACCGTTGGAAAGAACGGTCACGACCCTGTCCCTTCTTCCAATGTGGGTCGCGCGAAGCTCGGCTGCGATCCGCTCTATCTGGCGCTGAAGCTGTCGGTAGGTGATTGTCTGTCCGTCTACATCAAGCACTGCGGTAGCTTCAGGATAGCTTTCAACCTGTACGCTGATTGTATCCAGAACTGTCTTGGGTCGACTCATGGGTTTCGCCCCCCCCTCTCTCTCGTTTTGTAGGGTTTCTCGAAGAGACATCTTACCGGAAATGTCTTGGCTATGCCGGCCGATTGTTCGTGCGAGCGCGGCTCGGAAGCAGGATCAGGATTGCTCCCGCGGATGGACGTACGGAGGGCTGTAGTGTGGAGATCGTTGCTTTGTCATGCAAGGCAGGATGCGGTGTGGATGTCAAAGCGAGGATAACAGAAGTCGACGTGTCGGACGATGATGAAGAAGCGTTGACGCTAGAGGCCTATGATTCGACTCACGTGTCTGTCCGGTCAGTTCCCCTCCCGTCATAGGTGTTTTGTATGAGACAACTCTTCTTCTATCTCACGCTGACGGCAGAGGAAGCCGGGGCCTGGAAGTCCGGTGAGCTTGTTAATGATCGAGATGGAGATGGCACCCCGATGAGGAGGATTACTTCCCCGACTACCCTGGCAACCGGGAGACGAACGGGTGCTAGAACCGTAGTTATACTAACTCCCAAACTATATAGAGATATGTACATATAGGCTTGTGATACTCGGTCCAGAGTATTTCATAGCTTGATTCGAACTGATTCCAAGAACCGGGTAATCTCTCCATTCCATGACCGCCGCACACTGGGGAGAGATCACTGCATTGGCCACGGCTGTTCTGTGGACGATGTCGTACCTACAATTCACGGTTGCCGTACGCCTTATTGGGGCATCGTTGCTCAATCGAACGCGCCTTACGGTGGCGCTCGCGTTCCTGATTCTTGCGCATCTGATTGTGCATGGCACTCCGTTCCCTCTTGATGCCGAGGCGGCACGTTGGGGATGGCTAATCCTCAGTGGCGTCATTGGATTCGCTATCTCTGATGCTCTTCTGTTTCGCTCTCTGCTGTATCTCGGTGCGCATCGGACCTCTCTTTTGATGGCGCTGACCCCGGTGGCCAGTGCGCTTCTTGCCTGGGGAACACTTGGCGAGCAGTTGACAGCGATTCAGGCCACTGCGGCGCTCGTAACGGTTGGTGGGATAGCTCTGGTTGTTAGCGCACGACCGTCCGACCGAGAAGCTGCAAAGACCGGTCGCCGAACCTCATTTGGCATCCTGTGTGCGCTCGGTGCGATGGTGGCGCAATCGTTGCGGTACATCCTGTCCAAAGAGGGGATGAGTGGAGGATTCCCAATCTTGTCAACGAACGTCATACAGATCCTTGCCGCCACGGTGGCGATGTGGGTAATGGCGGCGTTTCGTGGGACGATCCGTGGGAGCATAGCTCCTCTGCGCGACCGTACTGCGATCCTGTCGACGGTTGGCGGGGCGTTCACAGGGCCGTTTCTTGGGGTCAGCTTCTCGCTTGTGGCACTCTACGCGGCTCCGGTCGGCATCGCATCCACGCTGATGGCTCTGACGCCCGTCTTGCTACTTCCCATCTCTAGGTTCGTCTTCAAGGAACGTATCACGCTGCGTGCGGTAATTGGAACCGCCTTGGTTGTGGGAGGCGTCGCGATTCTGTTCCTCGTTCGGGCTCCATAACAAGATTGCAACAGAGGCAGTGCATCGTCACTTTGGGTGAACAATCCCAGGTTTAGGTCAACACGTTGGCCGGATTAAGTGTGTAATTCCTGACAAGGCACAGGGCGCCTTCTGCCAGAGCTGAAGATTGAGGTACGTGCTTTCCCCTCTTGTCTGTCCTAGTGATGGGTGACAGCGAGGATGATACCCAGCAGTCCGGTGAGGACGATGACCCAGCCGATCCAGCCAAGATCGAGGCCGCTCGGCGCCGCGTACGGACCGGGCAAGTGAAGCAGAACGATTTCTGTTTCAGGCTTTGGGTTCCATTTGCTGTATCGACTGATAGAGTGGGCGGTTACGAGACCATCTCCCATGTACAGGGCAACGTGCTCGATCCAGCCGTTATGGTCGGCATCGTAAGCGACAACGTCTCCAGGCACCATGCCGGAGATAGTGGCAACGTGAGTCGCCCCCTGCCTGATGAGCCAATTCACAAGCCGTTGCGCGCCCGGCTCTCCATAGGTAAGGGTTCTTGAGGGAACGTCAAGCCCTCCGCCTGACTCACGCGGTTCCCTGCCGATACAACATGATACGAAGTGGGCGCAATCGAACCCCTCTTCATTCGTCGGTACAGGTTGTCCCGCTCCAAGCATCGAGGGAGTTTCGCTGTCGGCGAAGAAGTAGCCGTCGCTGCAGCCCTTGTTCCAGTACTTCTGGGCGTATTGGCAAGCGGCAAGGCGGTTGTAGGACGCTTGTGCGTGAACACAGACAAACAGCGCTGCAATCAGAGCCAACGACAGGACCAGCGCGAGGAAGCGCCGTATCAAGCCCTTGCAGGGAGATTCGGAGGATGTTCTTGTCACGTGTGCCTCCCGAGTAGGTTGGTCAGGAGAGTATCAGATCTGTTCTCGCAGGGCAATCACAGTCTCTGATGTTCGATTCAGCTTCAAAATCAGTCCATGCGCCCACCCCTGCAAGAGCGAACCTGCATGAAGCCAACCGCTCGAGGTGTTGTAGATTGCTGCACCAGCGTTTCGCAGCCTGGGGGACTGATTGTAGAACGCGTGCGCTAGCTGTGCCATGGCAATTGCCTCCGCACGCATGTTTTATCGATCGCGAGGCAGCCTGTCCGGGTATGCTTTACGCAGTGCCTGTCCCTGCAGGGAGTTCCAGCTAGTTGGACCCTATCTTGCTCATAGCTGGTCAACGGGTGAACGGCGACTGCTTGTGGCAGCACATTGGCTCCAAGGAGTTCTATCCCTATGATTGGTCTAGAGTGAGGTCCGTGGTGACGATAGCGATTTACAAGGATCGAGGGGCCATGGTTAGGAGACGGGGCAAACTCAAGGCGTGGAATCGCGATCTGAGGATCTCGACAGAGAGACGATCCAATTGCAGGTTGTCCACGGGTTCGGTAGCAGTGCAGTGACACGAGCAAGAGGAATGAACGGGCAACGCTTGCAGGAGGTCGCATCTCGTGCGGAAGGCCGTACTGGAGCGACAGGACAGGAAGTGCTAGAGAAAGGAGGTGTGTTATGAAAGGCAGGCGGATTGTTGTTGTGGGAGTTCTAGCGGTAGCAGTGCTCTTCGCACTAGTTGGATGCGATTGGTTCTTGGCGCCGGTCATTCCCATCGTACAGACTCTTGGGTTTGCCCCGCAGGCTGGTGCCGTCCATACACTCGTCACGGTAGTTGGGGAGGGATTCGGCTCGTCGCCGGGCGATGGAGCTGTCACATTTGGTGAAGTTGAGGCAGTACTTGAAACATGGAGTAACACAAACATTGTTGTCCGCGTGCCGGTCCTAGCTACACCCACAGGCCAACGAAGCGCCACGGTCGAGGTTCACAAGTCTGGCGCACTCCTAGGGATGGGCACGTTCACCGTTCTCCGCGGTGTCCTGTTCGAGACTCACCGCGACGGCAACTCGGAGATCTACGTAATGAACCCAGATGGAACACAACCCATCAACTTGACGGATGACTCTGGCAGGGATACGTCCGCTGTGTGGTCTCCAGATGGAACCAAGGTCGCGTTTGAAACGAGGCGCGACGGGAACTCGGAGATCTATGTGATGGGCGCAGATGGCTCAAATCCAACAAATCTGACCAATCATCCGGACTCCGACTACTTCCCGGCATGGTCACCACAGGGCGGGAAGATCGCGTTCATGAGCAACAGAGAGAATACTGGCCCGCCCATCCTTGACGTGACCACGAAAATCACAATCGGATTCAATGTGGAGACCTTCGTGATGAACGAAGACGGGACAGGACAGACGAATCTGACGAACCATGTGGCGTGGGATGGCTATCCATCCTGGTCTCCCGATGGCTCGAAGATTGTCTTCCAGACGGATCGCGACAGGACCGGGCTTATGATGGTGGCTGTCATAGTCGTAGATCTAGGCCAAGAGATCTACGCAATGGACGCCGACGGTTCTGATCAGGTTCGCTTGTCTAACAATCCAGAGGACGATATCTATCCATCCTGGTCTCCCGATGGCTCGAAGATTGTCTTCCAGTCCTACCGCGATGGAAACGCGGAAATCTACGCCATGAACACGGATGGAACGGGCCAAACACGGCTGACGAACCACCCAGACCCCGACTCTATGCCGACTTGGTCGCCAGACGGCGGCTGGATTACGTTCCACAGCTATCGAGATGGGAACCCCGAGATATACAAGATGACAGCTACGGGCGCATCGGTGACGCGGCTGACAAACTCCTCGGATTTGGATTGGGGGCCGAGCTGGTCGCCTGACGGATCGCAGATTGCCTTTCAGAGTTCCCGGGATGGGAACTATGAGATCTACTCTATGGACGCGGATGGATCGCATCAGCAGCGGTTGACCAACACGATCTATTTGGATTGGCGCCCGTTCTGGGGCACATTCGGGTGGATGCCTCCGGGGTAGTCGGTTGTAGATCTACTGGAGAATCGAAGGTCGCCGAGCTGAGCTCCCGGCTTGATGTTGAGAGACGACCTTCACTAAATTGACTGCTTTGCGGATCAGACAGCGGGCAACAGCAGGGTGTGTGTGAAGCGAGGTCTTCTGGAACCGAGATCTTCAGCGCAGTCTGGAGCCTGGAGCACTGAATGTAGAAGGCATTCGTTCGCTGTGTCGTGGTGAGCAACGTCCGTATTCCCACTATCGCCAGGGCTGGGACCCTATTGGGATGGTGCTTCTACGGCATTCCCGGATTCGGTGTTGCACACCCATCTCATGGGTGAGTGGCAGCTCTGCATCTGGACCAATCCCAGGGCCAAGGCCAGCATCGCCATGAGAAGGCGAAGCTGCTGGATCTAGTTCCTGCTGCCTGCTAGGAACTTCACGATTGCTCGAACGCGCTCGCCCGCGCCGAGCGATGAAGCAACGTATTCGGATGCATCCAGTCGGTGAACAGCATTGACGCTGACACGAACCAGATAGAACGGCATCGCAACGCTTGGCGCAGTATCAGATGTCTCAGCCAAGATGAAATGCACCAATCTGGCCAGTTCTCCACAGGGGATACCGTCTGATGGCTGTTGCAGAAGAGCTAGGTAGTACGAGGCCAGGTTGTCTTGCCCAATCTTGTTGAAGCCCTCGGGTTGATCCAGGATGAAGAATCTCCCTACCAGTGCATCGAGAACACAGATGACAGGCCGAACCCCACCGCCGAGATAGCCTGCCAGAATGAACTTGGCACTTGCCAAGAGTCGTCTTTCCTTGTCATTGGCCCCATCAAGCCGACGATTGAGGACCTTCTCGAGCCCTCGGGCAACTTCATGAGCATCAACAGCCCGATCAATCGATAGTCCCATCTCTTGGACGGCATCGCGCAAGAACGGGACTCCTGCCGAGGCTGTCCCTGCAACGCCAACACAGCAGTTCTTCGCGACCTGCACGAGCTTGTGAACCCCATCGATTGCCATGCCGTTGTTGACTGCACGCGAATCTGAGCCCATTACAACACCGTCAGATCCACGCACAGCTAGAATGAGAGTCATGGGGAACATCGTAGCTACTTCATCGAACACAAGCAATTGGTTTGGTGTCTCGCGCGTATAAGAGCTGAACGCAGAACGCCAACGCTTGCAGCATGATTCTTACGCCTCTTCTTGTCTTCATAGAAGGGTGGATTCTGGTGACGAGTCGAAAGGATCACAAGCCTTGGATGTCTAATCTAGGCATTTGGACGTAGCAGCCTTTCCCCCTCCGAGGTCATATACTGCCTGGTGAGATGACTTGTGGAGGCAGATCGACTCGCTGGGTCTAGTTCATGCAGGAGGATTGATCTCTCAAACTTCTGTTCTGTACAAATGCTGTGCGCCCATGGTATCTACAAGAATTGGACAGCTATTCAAAGGCCTAAATTAGAAGGAGACCTAGAGAATCCGACCCAAGCTTGGATTCTCCCCAGCAACTCAGCTGTCCGACGAAGAGAATACGTCTTCCCAACCATGGATTCTCTCAAGGAGCTAAGCGAAGCGCAGCTTCCGTTGACCGCCATCCTCTTCTCCTCAATCCAATACAGCATCTCGTGTGTAAAGCAATGCATGGGTTCTATCCTCACAGGCATCAAGAGAGACTCACTGCGAAGAGTGCAATGAGGCTTGACGCTTCTCCTGCTTCAGAGCATTGCCAGGGTGTGTCTCACCAAGCTGCAAAGAACCGGATCGAAGAGTTGTTTCTCAGACCATTCGTGCTTTCCGTGTCCTTCGTGGTTAAGCAGCCTGTTGTTCTTCTGCAAGTGCCTACGCACCGTGCTCTGTCGATGCCACGAGATGTTTGATAACTTCAGTCATGTAGGCTATTCTCTATTGGAATAATCTCTCAAGGAGGGGCTGTGGCGAAGAGGGCGTTCCCGGTGGAGTACGCAATCCTGGGGCTGCTGCATGATGGACCGCTGCACGGATACGCTTTGCGAAAGCGGGTCGATGAAGCGCTCACACCATTCTGGACGATCGCCACAAGCCAGATCTACTCCGCTCTTCACTCTATACAGCATAAGGATCTTGTGAACGTAGAGATCCAAACTCAAGATGCTCGCCCGCCGCGAAGTGTCTATCTGATAACCCAAAGAGGGAGAGAGGAGTTCAGATGCTGGTGCGAGAATCCCGTGCGCCACCTGCGGGACATGCGAGTGGAATTCTTGGCTAAGCTCTACTTCCTTAGGCGGGCGGAGGACAAAGCGGCCATCTCTCTGATTGACGATCAGGCGGCGTTTCTTGAACGCTTGCGCGAACGAGTCGCACAGCACAGGGATCTTCCGACCGATGATCGCACACTGGCCAACCTTGCCTCGCGCTTCCGCGCTCACCAGATAGCTGCTGCCATCGAATGGCTCGTGGAGTGTAGGCATAGACTATCACAGGAGACAGAAGGAGATACAGATGAGACAGAGAGTATGTGATCGAGTCAGCGTAATCGCTATGGCCATGCTGCTGTTTGCGGCTATGTCGATTGCTGCCATGGCAGCCTCTGACGATGTACAACTAGTTGATCAGACAGGACGACTGGTGAGCATTCCACAGCCCGTCACACGCATCGTGAGCGCTTACGGAATCTCGACGTATTACGTGTACGCGCTGGGCGCGGGGGACCGCATCGTTAACGCTTGGTACGTTCAGATTAACGGACTGTCCAAGGCCCCAGATGCACTGTGGAAGATGGAACCGAATCTCGACACAAAGCTCTCCGGCGGCACACCTAATCTGGAGGATATCGTTTCAAGGAGTCCGGACCTCGTCCTCACTAACCCGACAAAGCACGGCGACCTCGCCGATCGCCTGATCGATCTTGGAATCCCCGCACTCCAGTACGTTGCAGAGACGCCAACGGAGATAAAGGAGGCGATGCTTCTCACCGGTGAGGCCCTCGGAACGGAGACTGCAAGTCGGGCACAGGACTTCGCGACCTACTATGATAAGATGATGACAAGAATCGCCGATGCTACAAAGGCGATAGCTGACACTGACCGCTTACGCATCTACTTCTGTGGCAGTTCCCCGTTGCGCGCTGCCAGCGGAGACATGTACCAAAGCCTGATGGTCGATGCGGCAGGTGGTGCATCGGTATCGGCAGGCCTGCGCGGCTACTGGAATGACGTCAATATCGAGCAGGTACTTGTCTGGAACCCGAATGTGATAATCATCACAAGCTACGGTGGCCTGACGCCACAGCAGGTCCTGAACGATCCAGATTGGCAGACGATCCGTGCAGTGAAGGATGGCCACGTCTATAAGATGCCTGCTCTTGCCGCCGCGTGGGACACGCCCGTCCCCGATTCCCTTCTTGGCATAATATGGCTTGCGCACGCTCTCTACCCCAATGAGATCAACATCGATCTTGCGAGTGAGTGCCGTGCGTTCTACAGCAACTTCTACGGCTACCCACTCTCCAATGAGGAGGTCACACGATTGATGGGAGAATAGATCGCAAGGCTCTAGCGAGCTGGCTATTGCTCCTTCTTCCAGCCGCACTAGCCATCGCGTCGCTTCTGATCGGCCGCTACCACATTTCGCCAAGGGACGTATTTCACTCCGTGTTTCGACCGAGTGCAGTTACGGAGACGATACGTGCCGTCGTGTTGCGTGTGCGATTACCGCGAATTCTGGCTGCGCTCTGTGTAGGAGCGAACCTCGCGGTGAGCGGAGCGGTCTTCCAGGGGCTTCTGCGCAACCCGCTCGTCGATTCGCGCATCCTTGGCATCAGCTCAGGCGCGGCGTTCGGCGCGGCGCTGGCGCTCCTCCTTACCCACAGCGCGATCTACGTGCAGCTTTTCGCGTTCGGTTTTGGGCTTCTAGCAATTTTCATCGTCTACGCGATAGGGCTGCGCTTCGGATCATCGATCCTCATTCTGGTCGTCACTGGGATCCTTGTGAGCGCCTTCTATAACGCCCTCTTAGGGCTGATCAAGTACGTCGCCGATCCACTGAATACCCTTCCCGCGATCACCTACTGGCTCCTCGGTGGTCTGGGAGGGGCACGATGGGGTAACCTGTGGCCGCTTCTCATCATCACAATCTTCGGGATTGCGTTCTTCCTGTTGATTCGCTGGCGGCTCAATGTGTTCACCTTGAGCGACACCGAGGCGCTCGCACTGGGGATTAACGTTCGTCGGAGCAGATTCGCTGTTCTTTTCGTCTCTGCGCTCCTCGTAGCCTCATCTGTTGCTATGAGCGGAGTGATCGGTTGGATCGGCCTCATCGTCCCGCACGCCGCGCGAGCAATCGTCGGGCCGGACCATGCGCGCCTCATCCCAGCATCGATCGGGATCGGAGCGTTCATCCTCCTTATTCTAGACGATATCTCGCGCACCGCCATGTCCACCGAGATTCCACTTGGAATCCTCGCTGGTCTCATTGGGATACCCGTATTCCTCCTACTGTTTATGCGTCTCCTTCGCGAGAGGGGAGGATGGAGATGAGCCTTAGCGCGACAGACTTATCTTATTCCTACATCCCTGGCAAACTCGCGCTACGTGATATCACCCTTTCGTTAGCTGAAAGCGGCGTGACATTCATCCTAGGGGGAAACGGTTCGGGAAAGACGACGCTGATCCAATGCCTGTGTGGAATCAGGTCTCCACAGTCTGGATCGGTACAGATCGATGGGAAGGATCTTCGCAGGATTCATCCACTGCAGCGGGCGAGATCGATCGGGTTTGTGCCACAGATTCACGAACCTGTCTTCACATACAGCGTCTACCAAGTCGTGCTAATGGGCCGCGCCCCCTACTTAGGCCCATTCAGCGCACCGCAGAAGGCCGATCACGAGCGCGTGGCGCAGGCACTGCAAGCCCTGGATCTGTGGGACTTGCGCGATCGGCCCTACACGCAGATCAGCGGCGGAGAACAACGACTCACCCTGATCGCCCGCGGACTGACGCAGGGGGCGCAGTACCTACTGATGGATGAGCCGGACGCACACCTAGATCCTCGCCATCAGCACGACGTGTTTACCCGCATCGTCAATCTGGCACCTGAAGGCTTCACGTTTGCCATCAGCTCGCACAGCCCCAACAATGCTCTTCTATACGGTAAGCGTGTAGCTCTCTTGGCTGCCGGGCAATTGATCGCCCAAGGTTCACCAGAGGATGTCATCGCCCCAAAGTTGCTAGAGGAGGCCTATGGCCTTGAATTTGAGACGATCAGCGATGCAAGTGGCCTGCGCGCCGTCCTTCCGGCAACAAGAAAACTCTCTCAATCGTAGGAGTGCCACTTCCGGAAGATACTGCTACTTACCCCGATACCCGTCCAGGCAAAGAGCAGGATGATCATGAACCAGAGCCCCGCCGCCTGCCAGTAACTCAGGGTCTTGAAAAGCCCAAGGTGGCCGACAACGATGCTGTTCCACAGCATCTGGATGATCCAACTGAAAAAGAAGAAAGCCCCGATTCCACCGCCTGTCATCAATCCCCGTACCAGTTTCATCATTCATCTCCCCAAAAAAGGATGGAAGCATTATAGCGATGGCGGCGCACAAAACGAAACGTGAACTCCACGGTGCAGACAGGCGGGCCAGGATCAGCCCAGCCCGCCCGTCATTGCGCACGTTCAGTCAACAAAGCTCACAGTCGGCTAGATGGCTCCCACCTTTCCTGGGAGCTTGGGAAAGAGACGGGCCTGTTCCACGCTATCGAGTCCACAGATAAATCTAGTCAGTCGCTCGATGCCGATACCGAACCCGGCAGAAGCGGGAATCCCTTCTTCGACGAGAGATAGATACTGAGAGAAGCGCGCTTTCTCTATTCCATCCTGCTCTAGCCGGCGTATAACGCGTGGCAGTGTATGCTCGCGTTCACCGCCGGAGAGGGCCTCACCGTAGCCCTCTGGATAAAGCAGGTCCATGTCCAGCAGAATCTCCGGCCGCATCGGGTCCTCCCGATCGTAAAACTCGCGCACTGCCCGAGGAAAGTCGATCACCCACGCCGGCTGAGAGAAGGAAGCCGACAAGCGATCGTCGAATCCTTTTCCGAATTCCTCTTGTGCCTGTTGAAACGTGACGCGCTGAAACGGCGTTTCGGGGATGGCCAGTTGTCGCCCCAGATGCGCCAATTCCGCAGTGCAGCGTCCAGCGATCGCTGTCAATACGTGCACCAGCAATCCCTCCCCAATCTTCATAATCTCGTCGCGCGAGGCGTCGCGAACCTCCAGATCGAGCTGGACAAACTCGGCCAGGTATCGTCCTAGGGAAGCTCGCTGTGCCGGCTCCATGCGCACGTTAGGTGAGATGCTGTAGATGCGGGGAAGCGTTCGCAGAGCGATCTGCTTATGCAGGATCATGCTCTTTGTAAGCTGATAAGGAGAACCATAGAAACTAACGATTCCATCAAACGTGTCGTGGTGTAGTGGGTCCGTGATTGGAGATAGGATCACTGGTAAGATCTCGGTGAACCTCTCTTCGCGCAGGTATTCGCGCGCCGCGTGCATGATTTCATCTTTGACTTTCAGTACATCGACAAGTTGGCTCTGTGCAAAACTGGACATTATGTATCTCCTTATATGTGCATTAGTAAATCATTTCACCGTGTATATGGCACATAGGCCCATAATACGGGAATCCCTCAATAGGCTACCGGGTGAGAATAAATGGTTGGGAAGGTAGCGCCTCAGAAAGAGGCGTTTGGATTATGCACAGAGAAGAAGGGATTATTGACGAGGCTGACCTTGGGGTCGCACTTGAAACACATCTTTGCGATACGGCATGCTTGCATCATTACCACCTCTTCTTCTTGGAGATGCACCACCCTAGCACATTTCGTCTTCTTCGTCAAGGACAATCCATGACGTGCGACAGACTGCGTGGCTGGCAGACATTCGCCCCGCGTGGGCACCCGCCTGCAGCAACGTCCTCCAGGCCGATCCTTTCAGCACCAATATCTGCGGCGAGGGTAGCAGAGAATGTCAAGACGGTGCCTATCACGATCACCGACTACTTCGTACCGGTGTCATCATACCACGATCCCGCTGACAACAGAGAGCAACCTCACGTAAACATTACTGCCCACTCGCCTTAGATCTAGGCATCAGAGCTACTTGCTTTGCTCTGCAAGGGCATGAACCTAGTGCTATCGCAAGGGGTTTTCTGGGCTCAAGATTGCTCGAACCTGTGAAACACAAACTGTGAGGTCACTGTGATCTGGGCTGACAGCAGCGGTTCTGCTGTGATGTGCGTCACGGAAATCAGTCCGTTCCGTGCAAGAAAAGCCTCCTGTGCTTGCTTCTCAACAGTGATCAATCGCCGTGCGCCGTTCTGCTATCTTCTTCTTATGATGAACACCAACGGAAGAATTGTGTGCATAGTCCTGTTTGTTTCCATGCTGTCGATCGGAGTGTTGGCGCTGGCAGCCGCAGTCGATGATACCGCTATCACGGCAGAAGACTCAGCTGTGACGATCGCTGTCCTGTTCAATGATGGCATTAGTGGACTAATCTCGCTCAGCATCACATCAGGCCCGAACTTCGGAACAGCGGTTGTTAACCTAGATGGCGCTTCAGGGTTTAGTGTGGGCAGGGAAGGGCAGAGGCGATATTCTTTGAGGCATGAGAGACAAAGACTTGTACGCACAGATTCTGGGGATTAGGTATCCGTGGTTTGTTAGCGAGGTGGAGTTACAGCTTCAGGAGGAGG
>Ga0307990_1000285_pt1 | contig 48352 bp, 51 predicted proteins | sample EllFjometagen129_FD_203168 | JGI IMG/M metagenome (GOLD analysis project Ga0307990, IMG submission 203168) | Marine microbial communities from Ellis Fjord, Antarctic Ocean - #129 | ecosystem: Environmental > Aquatic > Marine > Unclassified | place: Southern Ocean | collected 2014-10-08
GATCTTATTGCCGGAAAACAACCGGAGATCCAAGTCAACATCGATGCCACCCGGATGACCCAGGCCGGTATCGGCGCAGGTTACATTCAGAATATCATCAATCGGGAACTTGCCAACTACATCCAGGACTCCAGAGGAGATGCCGGACTGCCCATCAACCTTGCCGTACAGATGAAATACAATCCCAACCTGACCGACACCTGGTTTGGCAGTGTAATGGAGCTTATTAATAATATCACCTTGTTATCCATCATTCTCTCCGGCGCAGCGCTGATTCGCGAACGGGAACACGGCACCTTGGAGCATCTGCTGGTGATGCCGCTTGGGGCGGTGGAAATTATGCTTTCGAAGATTTGGTCCATGGGTCTGGTGGTTTTGCTGGCGGCCGGTCTTTCTCTGCAGTTTGTCGTCCAGGGGGTGTTGAGGGTCCCCATTGCCGGCTCGGTGCCGCTGTTTCTGTTCGGCGCCATGTTGCTTCTGTTTGCCACCACCTCGATGGGAATTTTCATGGGTACCGTAGCGCGCACCATGCCTCAGCTTGGCTTGATGATGATTTTGATCATCCTGCCCTTGGAGCTGCTCTCCGGCGGTGCCACCCCGTACGAAAGCATGCCTGATATCATTCAGAACATCATGCAGGCGGCGCCTACTACCCATTTTGTCAACCTGGCCCAGGCGGTTCTCTACCGGGGTGCGGGGATAGAGGTGGTGTGGCCCCGTCTGCTTGCCATTGCGGTTATCGGCATGGTCTTTTTTCTGCTTTCACTTTCGTTGTTTCGCAAGAGCCTGACAGCGGCGCAGTAATGTTACATTCACCCAAGTTGAATGATTTTATTTGATTGTGAATATGCAAATACCGAAACCCAACCAACCACAGTCCGGAAGCAAGATGTCATCCTCCACTGATTTATTTTGGCAGCAGGCAAAGGCTACTATGAGCGGCTTGCCCAATGGGGGACTCAACATTGCCCATGAGGCCGTCGATCGACATGCCGTTGGTAGCCACCGCCATCAGGTAGCGATTCGCTGTCTTGACGCGAGCGCTACACCTCGTGATTTTACTTACCTTGACTTATGGAAACTGACCAATCAATTTGCCAATGTATTACAACAATTACAGGTAGCTGGCGGTGATTGTGTCTTCACCCTGTTGGAACGTGTCCCTGAACTGTACATCACGGTGCTTGGCACCCTGAAGAAAGGCTCTGTCGTTTGTCCTTTATTCTCGGTGTATGGCCCCGAGCCCATTCGCACCCGCCTGATTTCAGGCAACGCCAAGGTCTTGGTGACATCGAAACGGCTCTATGAAAATAAAATTGAGCCCTTGCGCCAATCGCTGCCGGGCCTGAAATATATTCTTATTGTTGATCAGGATCAACAGATTCCTCTCTCTTGTGATAGTTTTTGGCAATTGCTCAATCGGGCCAGCGACCACTTTACAATCTCATCCACCAAGCCCGAAACCCCGGCACTCTTACATTTCACCAGTGGCACTACGGGAAAACCTAAAGGTGTCATGCACGTGCATAACGCGGTCGTGGCTCATTGTGCCAGTGCCAGATATGCACTCGATCTGCAACCGGGTGACATATTCTGGTGTACAGCCGACCCCGGTTGGGTTACGGGCACTTCGTATGGAATTATTGCACCACTTGTCATCGGGGCAACTTTACTGGTTGACGAAGCCGAATTTGACCCCATGCGTTGGTGTCAAATCCTACAAAACTATCGGGTCAATGTTTGGTATACCGCCCCCACCGCTATCCGTATGATGATGCGTCTTGGAAACGATTTGATTTGTCACTATGATTTTTCAAGTCTACGTTTTGCGGCCAGTGTCGGTGAACCCCTCAACGCGGAACTCGTTTTGTGGGGAAAAGAGGCTTTTGGAACCCCGTTTCATGATAGCTGGTGGCAAACCGAAACCGGAGCCATCATGATTGCTAACTACGCAAGGATGGAGATCAAACCAGGTTCAATGGGGAAACCTCTGCCGGGTGTTGAAAGCGCTGTTATCCAACGCCTTTCTGAGTCTGAAATAAAGGTGATTGATGTCCCTGAGCAAAACGGGGAATTGGCTTTGCGCAGGGGTTGGCCATCGATGTTTGTGGGCTATCTTGATGACGAAGAACGCTACCACCGTTGCTTTATCAATGGCTGGTATCTGACCGGAGATATCGTACGACGGGATATTGATGGATACTTCTGGTTCATTGGACGGGTAGACGATGCTATAAAGTCAGCGGGCCATTTGATTGGCCCTTATGAAATTGAACGCGTACTTCTTGCCCAGGATGCGGTAGCTGATGCGGGGGTAATTGGAATTCCAGATCCCATCATTAATGAAACCGTCAAGGCTTATGTCGTACTGAACGCGGGTTATAACGCAAGTAACGAGTTGAAGTGCTATCTGCATGCGCAAACGCGTAAAGCTCTGGGCCCGGCTGTAGCTCCTCGCGAGATTGAGTTCTGTGATAAGCTGCCCCGGACATGTTCCGGCAAGATCATGAGAAAACTGCTGCGCGCCAGGGCGTTGGGGTTGCCGGAACGTGACTTGCCGACGCTCGATTTAAATTTGTAAGAGGTCATTATGAACCAGAAACAGGTCAAGAAAGAAATCCTTGCCGCATTGCTGGAAGTTGCACCGGAGATCGACGCCAGAACATTGGATCACGATAAAAATTTCCGTGACCAATATCCGCTGGATTCGATTGATTTTCTCCACTTCGTTTTGAATATCGAAAAGCGATTGGACGTCAAGATCTTGGAAACCGACTACCCCAAGTTGTCATCGTTAAACGGTTCTATAAAGTATCTAAGGGCTGCACTTTGTCTATGAGGGTAATGAAAAATTTGACATTCCTCCCTACGCTATTATACTGTATATTATGGTTTAATTTTTAGTTGAAACACAATCAGCATTAGGGAGATTTGTTATTAGTTTAACAATCTGGGATCCATTCCGTGAAATGGAAGAGTTGGTAGATTGGTCTGCGGCTTAAGCAGATAGTGAGGCAATAATTCAAAAGAAGACTTGCGTAATTTAAGGAGCCCTCGGGAGGAGTAGATGCCTGACCCAGCAAAGCATTTTCGCCGCTATATATTAGACAGTATACCGGTAGCGGTCGTGACTATGGATATTAATTTTAAAATCACCTCTTTTAACCGGAAAGCGGAAGAGTTGACCGGTTTCCAGGCTAGCGCGGCAATGGGACAGTTATGCAGAGACGTCTTGCACAGCAATAAATGTAAAAATGAATGTCCGTTGCAAACAGTGCGAGAATATCAGGAATCGACAACCGGCCTGGAGGCTGAGTTGACCAATCAACAAGGTGAAATAGTGCCGGTTCGGATAGGTACTACAGCCATTGAAGATACCGACGGTAACTTTATCGGTTATCTGGAAATAATCGAGGATATCTCCAGATTTAAGGAGATGGAGAGAGAAAAAGAAAATTTTGCCTCCATGATCGCTCATGACATGAAATCACCAATAGTTATCATTGATGGTTTCATCAGACGCCTCCAGAAAGAACCAACTTGCAAGGATAATGACAAAATCTGGAAATACCTTCAAGTGATAGATGATGCCGAACACAAACTAGAATCACTAATTCATGAATTTCTTGAACATTCCCGCCTTGAGAGCAACCATCTCAACCTGAAATGGGATTATATTGATATCGCTAATATACTAAAGGAAATAGTTGAAGCTCATCGTCAGATGGTAGAGGAAAAGAAGATTGATTTACAGTGTGATTGTCAAATGCAGACCCCTGTTAATGCGGATGCTACTTATCTCAATCGAGCCTTAACAAACCTTTTAAACAATGCCTTAAAATATTCCTCCCGGAAAGGTAAAATCATCATTAATGCCAGGGAAACGGATCGCGAAATTGTTATTCGTTTCCAGGATCAGGGTAAAGGTATCGATCCTGAAGAGCTACCTTACATTTTTGATGCTTTTTACCGAGGGAAATCAGAAAAGGGGGAAAGTGGCCATGGTCTTGGCCTGGCGTCGGTTAAATCCATAATTCGCCAGCATGGTGGCCGGGTCACGGCAGAGAGTACTCCCGGCAAAGGTTCTGTGTTTACCGTCAGACTACCAAGGTAAATGCAACGGATACATTTGTGAGCGGATTGCAGCTACAAATTATTCATACCCTCATTATCACCGACTGTTATGTCGATTAACCCTGTCTAGGAGGCTGTCCGAGAATGCCCTTTTTCCCCAGTTCAGCGTTATTTTTTTAAAATAATGCTCGAAATACTAAGTGTATATCTGTGCTTATTTTCAAAAAATGCCTCGATCTGAGAATAAATTTCTATTCTCGGACAACCTCCTAGTCACCAACAGCTACCATTATGAATCATTCAAAAGAGAGCATTAAATATGGAATATAAAGATTACTACCAAACCCTTGGCATTGTTCGGGATGCGCCACAGGATGAAATTAAACGAGCCTACCGAAAACTGGCCCGCAAATTTCATCCCGACGTCAATAAAGCTCCTGATGCTGAAAAAAAATTCAAGGAAGTTGGTGAAGCTTATGAGGTCTTAAGTGATCCTGAAAAACGGGCCGCCTACGATAAGTTCGGCAACAACTGGCAATCGGGACAAGACTTCCAGCCGCCGCCGGACTGGGATGCCGGATTTGAATTCTCCGGTACCGGATCCGGCGGAGCAAAACAGGCCGATTTCAGTGATTTCTTCTCACAACTTTTCGGTTCCGGCCAGTTTCAACAGAACCGTACCGGGTCATTTTCAAATAAAGGCGAAGACCATCATGCCCGCATTATCATCACTCTTACCGAAGCCTGGCATGGCACTAAGAAAACATTTACCCTGACCAAACCGGAAATCAATGACCAAGGGCAACTCATCAACCGTCATCACGCCATTACGGTTACGATTCCTAAAGGGATGACTGAAGGTCAAAAGATAAGACTCCAAGGCCAGGGTATGCCGGGACTCGGAGGTGCTGCCCATGGTGATCTTTATCTGGAAATCTCGCTCGAGAAAAATCCATTTTTCAGGGCTGACAAACGAAATATTCACCTGACTCTGCCGGTCACCCCCTGGGAGGCGGCTCTGGGCGCAACGGTCGAGTGCCCCACCTTGAACGGTACCGTGAAATTAAATATTCCTGCGGGTTCTCAAAGTGACAGGAAGTTACGTTTGAAAGGTCGTGGTCTCTGCAGCGCCAGCCATAACGGCGATCAGATTGTCACCTTGCAAATAGTTATCCCGGAAGCAAAAACGGATAAGGAAAAAGAAGTCTATCGGAATATGGCTGAAGTCATGCCGATGGATCCCCGTCAGTCCCTGAAAAGGATAACGAAATGAAAAAGCAAATGTCTAATTACACTTTCACTCTACTTAATGAAAATACCAATTGCACTCTCCAGGAATTAAGTGATCTCTGCAGCCAGAGCTCGAAACTGATCCTGGAGATGATTGACGAAGGTATGATTGTTCCGGCAGGCTCCTCCCCCCGTCAGTGGAGATTCGGTTTAAAGGAAATTCATCGTGTACAGACCGCCCAGCGTTTGATTCGTGACCTTGAGGTCAACCTGGCCGGTGCGGCCCTGGCCTTGGATTTACTCGAAGAATTAGAAGAATTGCGACGGCAGGTTTCAGGGAAAGGATGATTTTGAAAAGATAATATCTTCTATTGATTGGTTAATTATTTCATTTAAAATAGGTTGCTATGCTGGCTAACGTTCACCTATCTTCCATCACCGGCCTCGGCCTTCTGCTTTTTTGCGGTTATTTCTGTGGCCAATTGGCCCGCTATCTGAAACTGCCGGCTCTGATCGGCTATCTGACTGCCGGGGTTCTGCTGGGGCCGTCGATCCTGGGTGTGTTGGACAAGACCCAACTCCACCAGCTTGAATTCATAACCTCTATCTCACTGGGCTGTATCGCCTTTATTATTGGCTCGGAACTACAGCTTGCTGCATTAAAAAAAATGGGTCGAGGGATTGTTATTATTATTCTGGCGGAGTCACTGATGGCCTTTATCCTGGTTGCAATTGGGATTTTTCTTTTAACCAAAAATATTCCCTTGGCTCTTCTTTTGGGCGCTATGGCCCCGGCCAGTGCTCCGGCCGGTACCGTAGCTGTAATTCAGGAATACAATGCCAAAGGGACATTAACGAAAGCGCTTTATACCGTGGTTGGCTTTGATGATGGACTTGCCGTTATTATCTTTGGTTTCGCTCTGGCCGCAGCCAAAGTATTCCTGGTTGCCTCTTCAGGTACAGCTTCGTCTGCTATTCTAAACGAGTTGTGGCAACCATTACGAGAAATCGGTTTCAGTATCGCCTTAGGGGCTTTGCTTGGTGGGTTTTTTTCCTTGATCATTCGCAAAGTCACTCACTCAGCTGACCGCTTGATTATTATTTTTTGGGCCATCTTGACCGGTGCCGGATTGGCTGAGCGCTGGCATCTCTCCCCGATCCTGGTCTGTATGATGGTCGGTTTTCTTTTTGTTAATGTCAGTGAGACGTATCTTACCAGAGACACCAGGGCACCACTTCAACAAGTGATGGGAATGATTTTTGTCCTCTTTTTCGGTTTGGCAGGATTACACCTTAATCTGTCTACCCTACCCGCTCTTGGTCTGCTTGGCCTAACCTATATTGTTGCCAGGGTTGGCGGCAAATTTGTGGGGGTCTGGTTGGGAGCAAGTTGTTGCAAAATAGAAGAAAAAATTCGCCGCTATCTCGGTTTTGGTATCCTCTCTCAAGCTGGGGTTGCCATAGGCCTGGCCCTGCTGGTCAAACAGGAACTTGGACAAATACCGGGAGCAGAGATGCTGGGGATCCAGATTCTTTCGACCATTACCGCCACCTCAATTATCTTTGAGATTATTGGTCCAGTGGCGGCAAAATATGCCTTACACAAGGCTGGCGAAATTCCAAAGGAATAATTGTGACGAAAATTCAACAAAAAAATCTCTCCGCCACGGTTGCGGAACTTATTGAAGCTGTAGGTCAACGGCAAATTGCCCAGGTCTTACCCCTGGCCGGAGTAAAAGAGATCATTACCGCTTTTGCCAGGTCTGAACATGCACGTCAGGTTTACGTGGTCGATAACGAGAAGCAACTTCTCGGTGTCATTTCCTTAGGCAATCTGACCAAACACCTTCTTTTTCATCATTGCAGCGAGATTGTCGACAACCTCCATCTGATAAGCATGGCGACCTCGGAGACGGCTGCTGATTTTATCGATCGACCAGTTATCACAGCCCATCTTTCTGAAACCATCGAACCTGTCCTTGAACGTATGCTTTCGGCAAATATTAAAGAGATACCCGTCTTGGATGACCAAGAGCGCTTAATCGGCGATCTTACCCTTGTCGATATTCTATATCTCTGCTCTGAGGATTTCTTAAACCATGATAGCTAATGAGCCTGAAAAATACCGAGGCCGGGTTGTGGCCGTAAACGGCTCTATTGTTGACGTCTTCTTTACGCCGCCCCTGCCCCCCATGCAGGCCCTCCTTAAGATTGAGTCCCAGAACAAGGAGACAATAATGCTGGAGGTCGCCGGTCATCTCTCAGAGACGCTGGTGCGCAGCATTGCCCTGACCCCGGTTGCCGGTTTAAAACGTGACCAACCGGTAAACAGCGACGGGAAACCCCTTTCCATGCCAGTGGGCCCCAGTTTACTAGGCCGGATGCTCAATGTCTTTGGCGAGGTCATTGATCAGGGGAAGCCGCTGGCAGAGGTTGAGCAACGTGCCATCTACGCTACCCCGCCGCCACTAAGTCAGCGTACCGTAACCCCGGAAATTGTTGAAACCGGGATCAAGATTATTGATCTCCTGGCGCCATTGGAAAAGGGTGGTAAGGCCGGGATGTTCGGTGGAGCCGGGGTCGGCAAGACCGTTATCATTACCGAACTTATCAATAATATTGCCGGTCGCCAAGAGGGCGTGAGTCTTTTCTGCGGCATTGGCGAGCGTTGCCGGGAAGCGGAAGAACTTTATCGGGAAATGGATACGGCCGGGGTTTTGGATAAGACAATCATGGTCTTTGCCCAGATGAATGAACCCTCCGGGGCCCGCTTTAAGGTCGGCCATGCGGCCCTGACCCTGGCCGAGTATTTTCGCGATTCACAAAATAAAGACGTTCTCCTCCTGATTGATAATATCTTTCGTTTTATTCAGGCCGGCAGCGAAGTTTCCGGTCTGATGGGATATATCCCCTCGCATGTCGGCTATCAGCCGACCCTGGCGACTGAACTTGCGGAACTTGAAGAACGCATATGTTCGACCAAAAAAGGCTCCATCACCTCGGTGCAAGCGGTCTATGTTCCGGCTGACGACTTCACCGATCCGGCTGCATCCCATACCTTTTCTCATCTTTCCGCCTCGGTAGTGCTGTCGCGCAAGCGGGCCAGCCAGGGTCTCTATCCGGCCATGGATCCTCAGGAATCCTCTTCAAACATGCTAACCCCGGAGATTGTTTCAGAGCTTCATTACCAAATTAACCATCAGGTAAGAAAGGTCTTTGCTGAATATGAGGATCTCAAAGATATTATTGCGATGCTCGGACTGGAGGAACTTTCGGAAAACGATCGCCAAACCGTGGCCATTGCCCGCCGCCTTGAACGTTTTCTGACCCAGCCATTTTTTACCACCTCCCGGTTTACCGGTAAAAAAGGTCGTTTGGTCAAGCTGAGTGACACCCTGGATGGCTGCCGGCGTATCTTAGATGGTGAGTTCTTGCAGGTTCCGGAAAGAAGTCTTTATATGATCGGGGCCATTGACGAGGTCAAAAAAGCATGATGGAGGTTTCTTTGATTCTGCCCCATAAAATATACTGTCAACACCGCGAGGTTGAAAAGCTCAAGGCCGAAGGTCTGGAGGGGCATTTTACCCTGTTGCCGGCTCATATTGATTATGTCGCGGTATTGGTTCCGGGGATTATGCAACTGACTAGCGGAAAACAAGAACATATTTTTGCCGTGGATCACGGCACTTTGGTAAAAATTGGTTCATCAGTACGAATTTCCTGTCGTAACGCGATTGAGGGTGAAGATCTAACCCAATTGCACCGAGTCGTAGAAGAGAAGTTTAAGGAAATTGACGATCTCGAAAAAAAGGCCCGCAGTGCCCTGCTTGGTTTAGAATATGGCGTTATCCGGCGTTTTGCCGAACTCGGAAAGGAGTAACGGGCGATGCCGAAAAAACATCAGGAACATCTGCCTGAAATTATCCATCGTAAAGTCGATCAACGCTTAAAGGCCGACAAAGAGAAGCATGGATCGTTGTTTTTTGGACTCGGGATGTTTGGTACAGTGGGCTGGACGATTGCCATTCCCACCGTGCTGGGTACTCTCCTTGGACGTTGGCTTGACGGTCTGCACCAGGGCCAAATCTCATGGACACTTAGCGGCCTGTTAATCGGGATGGCGGCCGGATGTCTGGTGGCATGGCGTTGGATTAACCGAGAAGGAGGGGCAAAAAAATGAACCTGTCGATACTGCTGGGCATGGTCTGTGCCGGTGTAATGATTGGCATATTCTACTTTGGCGGCTTGTGGCTAACCTTGAATAAGCTGACCGGAGCTAAGCGCTGGGTTTTCTGGTTGGGGGCTGGCTTTCTGGTGCGCAGCAGCATAACTATGACCGCTTTCTGGTTTCTGGCAGCCGGTGACTGGCAGCGAATCGTGGCCCTGGCAACAGGATTCACCATAGTCCGTTTTTTCTCGATAAAACGTATAGAGCATAAACCATTGCCGACATCATGAAATATTCACCGGATCACTATATCCTGCTCGATTGGGGCTGGGGACAACTCAATGCCACTCTGGTATTCACTTGGATCATTATGGTGTTAATGGTCGGGGGAAGTTGGTGGATTACCCGGCGTCTGAGCAGTTCCACAAACATCTCAGCCGGGCAGAATCTGTTAGAGGTTCTGGTTCAAGGCATGGTTGATCATATTGAAGAGATTACCCTTCGTCCGGCCCGCCAGTTACTACCCCTAGTGGGCACCCTGTTTCTCTTTATTCTGGTTTCAAATATCTTAGGCCTGGTGCCATTTTTCCAGCCGCCGACCGGTTCTCTATCGACCACCTGTGCCTTTGCTCTCCTGGTGTTTGTCGCCGTACCGGCTTACGGTCTGACGACCAGGACTTTAAGCAATTATCTCGGAGAATATGTTAAACCCACTATATTAATGCTGCCCTTTAACATCCTGGGCGAGATATCCAGAACCTTTGCCTTGGCCGTCAGACTCTATGGTAATGTTATGAGCAGTACCGTGATCGGCATGGTCCTCTTGCTTATCACCCCGCTCTTTGTGCCGGTGATCATGCAAGCCTTAGGTTTGTTAACCGGAGTTATTCAGGCCTATATCTTTGCTTTATTGGCCCTGGTCTATATCGCTTCGGCCATGTCAAATGAATCGCAACCAATCAAGGAGGAACAAGATGACTGAAATTGCTTTAATCGGTATGGCCTCAGCTCTGGGAGCCGGACTTTGTATTGGTTTGGGGGCCATCGGCTCCGCCATTGGTGAGGGGATGGCCGCAGCCGCAGCCTTGCGCTCGATTGCCCAGCAGCCGGATCATACGGCGACCATAACCAGAACCTTGTTCGTCTCCATGGCCATGATCGAATCCACCGCGATCTATGCCTTTGTGATCTCCATGATCCTGCTTTTTGCCAATCCCTTCTGGAACTACGTCATTGCCCAGGGAGCCGGATGAGTGTTGACTGGTTTACAGTGGCCGCCCAGATCGTCAATTTTTTGATACTGGTCTGGCTCCTGAAAAGATTTCTTTACAAGCCGGTTTTGACGGCCATGCACAACCGGCAGCAAAAGGTCCAAGATGAGTTAGAGCAGGCAGCCACCCTTGCAAAATCGGCGGAGAAAGAAAAAAAACATTATCTCTACTTACAGGAAGAGGTTCAAGAACTTAGTAGAAATGAGTTGCGCCAGGCTCACCTGGAAGCTGATGAGTTACGAAAAAAACTTTTCCAGGAGGTTAAGGCTGAGGCTGAGACGACCCGGATTCGTTGGCAAGATGAATTAGCCCGCGAAAAAACTCTCTTTTTAAGACAGGCGAGTGTTCAGATTGGCGAACAGTTTCAGCGTTTGGCGAAAAGTGCTTTCCGGGATCTGGCCGATGAAAACCTGGAAAAAGGTATGGTTTCGCATTTTTGTCGACTGCTTGCCAAAGACGAGACTGAGCCGGACTTTTCCCGGCAATTTAAAAATTTTGACGAACTCCTGGTTTGCACCGCCTTCCCTCTCTCCAGCGATTCGAAAAAGACGCTCCGAGAGGTGTTGTGGTTGCGTCTTAAGACTCAGCCGGAAATAGACTTCCAGATCGACCCAACCCTTATAGCCGGCATTCTGGTTTCGTCCAATGACCATAAAATGGAGTGGAATATGCACCAGTATCTTGATGACTTTCAAACTGAAATGGAGAGCTTTTTCTCCAAAGACAGTAATTAAACGATATGTTGGAAAAATCATTGAGCAAAAATCAGCAGGCCTTTAATCAGGCTCTCTCTTCTTTCAGTCCGGAGATTCAGGTTGAAGATGTCGGCCGCATACTTTCGGTGACCGGCCCCATTGTCCGGGCTTGTGGTCTGGCTTCTGTCGGCTTTGAAGAACTTGTCCAATGTGAGGACGGGACCTTGGGGATGGTCGCCTCCCTGGCGGCTGAAACCGTCGGCATCATCCTCTTTGGTAAGGCCACAGGGGTACGGGCCGGGATGGAGGTAAAAGGTCTGAAACGGGTGGTCGATGTGGAAGTCGGCGCTTCTCTCATTGGCCGGGTCTTTAGTGCTGCCGGTGTTCCTCTTGATGACAAAGGGCCGCTTAATGGGGATCAACGGCGTCCGATTGAGCTTCCGGCTCCTGACATTATGAAACGGGATCCGGTGATCAGCCCTCTGGAAACCGGCATTAAAGTGGTGGACACCATGATTCCCATTGGCAAAGGTCAGCGGGAGCTGATCCTTGGCGATCGCCAGACCGGCAAAACCGCCATCGCTCTGGATACTATTTGCAATCAGCGTGGTAAAGATGTGATCTGTATCTATGCTGCCATCGGCCAGCGTGAATCAGCCACTGCACGAGTGCTCCATGAATTACAGGAAAACGGAGCTTTTGATTATACATTGGTTCTGGTGGCCGGGGGCGAGGATGGTCCCGGGCTCCAGTTTATTACCCCTTATGCGGCCACCACCATTGGCGAATACTTTATGGAGCAAGGGCGTGATGTTCTCATCGTCTATGATGATCTTACCCGTCATGCCCGCAGTTACCGCGAATTATCACTGCTTTTGCAACGACCTCCCGGGCGCGAGGCCTATCCCGGAGACATCTTTTATATTCATTCACGACTGCTGGAGCGCTCCACTCACCTACGCCAGGAGTTTGGGGGTGGCTCCCTAACCGCTTTGCCGATTATTGAAACGGAAGCGCAAAATCTCTCATCCTATATTCCTACCAATCTTATCTCCATTACCGACGGCCAGATATATCTATCGCCTCAACTTTTTGCCAAGAGCATGCTACCGGCGGTTGATGTGGGGAAATCTGTTTCCCGGGTAGGTGGTAAAGCCCAGAAACAGGCTTTTCGTGATCTGGTTGGCGAACTCAAACTCTCCTACTCCCAATTTGAAGAGTTGGAGACCTTTGCCCGTTTTGCCACCCGCCTGGATGAAGAGACCCGGAAATCCCTGGAGCGGGGTCGTCGTTTACGCGAGGTGTTACGCCAGAAACGCTATCATCCACTACAGGATTTTGAACAGATTATGGTCATGCTGGCCTTGATAGAGGGTCTTTTAGATCCCCTTCCTCTGGAACAGATTGGCCCGACAGAGAAAAAAATATGCGCCATGGCAGCCCGCAATTTACCCCAAATATGTGCAGATATCACGGCCGGTAAAAAGCTAAGTGCAGCCATGCAGGAAACTATCCTTACCGAATGCCGTAAACTCCTGGCCGAAAATGAAAAGGCAGAATGATGGAGAGTCTTCACGCCTTGCAAAGACATATCGACACCAGTGGTAAACTGCAGTCCATTGTCAAAAGCATGAAAACCCTGTCGGCCGTAAATATTCGCCAGTATGAGCAGGCCGCCCACTCCCTTGATGGCTATCAGGAGACAATTGAGTCGGGCCTGCAGGGGGTTATCAGAAAAACCGGTCTGCCGGATAGCGCCGGTGAAGAGGGGGAAATACAAGGCTTGGTGATTTTTGGCTCAGATCAGGGGCTATGCGGGCGTTTTAACGAAAAACTGGTGGAATTTTTGCAAAAAAACCAGGCCAGTGCCGAAACTCTGCAAAGATCTCAGGTTCTGGTCTCCGGCGCCCGGATGGCGGCTCGATTGGAGGCTGCCGGTTTCAAGCTTACGGATACGCTCTGGTCACCCGGTTCCCTGGCCGGGGTAAACCGTCATGTCTATGAGATAATCCTGATCCTCTATCGCTGGAGACAAACGCCGGGCCTGAAACGGATCGATCTTTTTTTTAATCGGTATGAACCGGGCGCTTCCGGTTTGCCAACCACACTCCCTTTGCTGCCTCTGGATAACCAGCGACTACGCGAACTTATGCAAAAAGAGTGGCCTGGTAGAAGCCTCCCCTACAACGCCATCTCACCGGATAAACTTTTTTCCGCCCTGATCCAACAATATCTCTTTGTCACTATCTATCGAGCCCAGGTCCAATCTTTGACCAGTGAACAGGCCAGCCGCCTGCACTCTCTGCAACAGGCGGAAAAAAATATCCAGGAACATCTGGAGGAATTGACTGCTCGTTACCGTAATGTCCGCCAATCCGTCATCACTTCAGAACTGCTTGACCTGGTCGCGGGCTTTCGCACTGTGACCGATAATGCGATTTCTTAAACTTGACACTGACCAAAAGAGGGGAAACCATAATGGACGAAACAAAGATCCGGGAAGCCTTGCAGACCGTTCTGCATCCTAAGTTAAAAAAGAGTCTCATCGATATCGGCATGATTCGCAACCTGTCAATCAATGATGATGTGGTTAAACTCACCCTGGCTTTGAGAAGCGAGCGATCCCCCCTTAAAGAGGTATTTATACACGAAATCGAAAAAGTAGTGGATACGTTGCCTGAGATTTCCTCCGTCCAAATTGAATTCACAACTTTAAACCGGGAAGAGATTGAGCGATTGTTCCCTAAACCTCCATTAAAAGGCATTGAAAAAGTAAAACATTTTCTCGCAGTAGCGAGTGGGAAAGGGGGTGTCGGCAAAACCACAATCGCAGTCAATGTGGCTCTGGCGCTTGTCAAGCAGGGTTATAAGGTTGGGCTTTTTGATGCCGATGTTTATGGACCAAGTGTGCCGGTGATGCTCGATATTTCAGAAACACTGAATCAGCAGGACAAGATGATTATGCCCAAAGAAAAGTATGGCTTACAAGTTATGTCATTGGGCATGACAGTTGGACAAAATGAAGCTTTTATTTGGCGTGGACCGCTTGTTTCTAAGGTGATTAATCAACTACTTGATCAGGTAAAATGGGGGGAACTCGATTATCTGGTTATCGACCTTCCCCCGGGAACCGGTGACCCATCAATTACAATTGCTCAAATTATTCCCCATTGTTCGATTTTAATGATAACTACCCCCCAAGAAGTTGCGTTGGCGGATGTGCGTCGGGCTATCGGACTTTTCAACAAGATCAAACAGCCGATTGTCGGGTTGGTCGAAAACATGTCTTATTTTCTTTGCAGTCACTCTACGGAACCAATTGAGATTTTCGGGCATGGAGGCGGAGAGCGGCTCAGCCAAGAGACCGGCCTTCCCTTGTTGGGCACTATTCCAATCGATCTCGAACTTCGCCAAGGCGGCGATAATGGAGTTCCAATAATGGTGTCAGCACCAGACTCTTCAACCGGCCTTATTTTCCAATCAATTGCACAAAAAATATCGGATGAGATAAAATGATGGAAAAAATGTTTTGTGAATAAAGCCATTGAAATTATCGGCACGGAATCTTTAGGGGTCCGGGGCTTGAGTTGCTTTGTTAAGACGGGGGAAAGGCGGATCTTGATTGATCCGGGAGTGGCCTTGGGATATATCCGGCATGGCCTGCTTCCCCATCCACTCCAAGTTGCAGAAGGTGAACGAGTACGACAACGAATCATTAAAGCATTGGAAAATGCAACGGATGTTGTGTTCAGCCATTTTCACGGTGATCATATTCCTCTTCAGAATGCGAATCCATACCAACTGGCAATTCGGGATCTCCCGGAAAACTTTCAGGATATTTGCTGTTGGAGTAAATCAATGGACTCTCTGGGAGAGAAAATGAAACAGCGCGCCCAAGATTTAAGGAAGCTCCTGGGCCCAAATTTTCATATCGCTGAAGGCCTCTCAGAGGGCCCCATGACCTTCTCAAAAGCCATGCCGCATGGGGCCAAAGACAGTAAGCTGGGATCTGTCATGATGACTCGAATTAATTTGGGCGATAAAGTTTTCCTGCATGCATCGGATATTCAACTGTTGGATTCTGCTACCATCGATTTTATCATCGCTGGGCAGGCCGATATAGTCCTGGCGGCAGGCCCACCACTTTATCTTGAGACACTCCCGGATGAGCAGCGGACAGCAGCATGGGAAAATGGCCTGCGTTTGGCTCATAATGTAGAGACCTTAATCCTCGATCACCACCTCATGCGCGACCAACAGGGACCTGCATGGTTAGAAGCTCTTTCAACAGAAGCCGGCAAACAAGTCTATTGCGCAGCCGATTTTATGGAAAAAAAACGTCTCCTTCTCGAGGCCTCAAGAACAAAATTATATGAAACAATGCCGGTGCCGACAAACTGGCACGAACTTTATGCTAATGGTTTGATCAGTGCTGATCAAACCACGAACCTCCGCCATGCTCCTCTTGATCTCGGCCTGAACCAGATCAGAAACTAGCGGTTTATTTTGGCGGTTTTGGGGTTGCACTCCAAAGTAAAAAATTCTAAGATTGCCTTTATGGCAAGCTCCCGGAGCTGGGATTTTTCCATCAAAATTTCATGCCGGGCCTGCGGGATTACCCGAAGCTCACAGCTCCCAGCCCGACGGCAAAAACGTTCCTGGGCCCGGTTATTGACCACTCGATCCGCCCCGGCCTGCAGAATCAAGAGCGAACCCGGCAATTTTTTCGCCCCAGCCATAATTTCTTTAATGGCCCCCAGAGACTCCTTAACCCAGGCACAGGTCGGTGATCCCAGTTGCAGGCGGGAATGATCAAGCATCAGCTGCTGATTACGGTTATAATTATCCCGGTCTGAGGTCAGAGGATTATCATCTGTAAACAACTCCGACTTAAAAGGGCCGCCACCGACAACATAGTTTTCCCTTAAGCCCAAAACTTCATAGAGAGACAAGAGCGGCGGCACCAGAAAAAAAGGCCATGGCGCGGTTGAAAAACCAAGCATCGGCGCAGTCATGGCAATTGCGGCAAAACTTCCCGGATAACGCAACTCATGCAACAGGGTAATGGTCCCCCCCATCGAATGAGCCAGGGCCAGACAGCAGCTATGCGGGCAGCGCTTGACAATGTTTTCCAGAAAGAAGTGAAAATCGTCAACATAGTCAGCAAAGCAGTCGACATGGCCTTTATGAGGGTCAGCCAGCATCCGACCCGAAAAGCCCTGCCCCCGATGGTCAAAGGTATAGACCGAAAAACCGGCGGCGGTCAGTTCATTAATTACTTCGCGATATTTGACGAAGGTCTCATTGCGGCCATTGACGATCACAAGCGCCCCTTTTTCCGTTTCTACCTCGATAAAACCATAGACAACTTCAACCCCTTTAGTACCCGCAAAACCCCCAACCTCCATCTCCGGAAGGAGTGCCCTCACTTCATCCAGCGATTCTAACGCCATAACCTCTCCCGGAACGGTTAAAAAGATTACGCATAACCCAATAATGAAGACAAAAAAAGAGTTCATCCCGAAAAAAACCTCAACTTAAAAAACATTCGACAATTTCAGTTGATTTGTCAACCAGGAAAAAAGTCGAAAAAGAGCTTGCATATACGGAAGTCTATTGCTAAACTTTGGGGCTGTCAACGATAAAAGAGAATACTGCAAATAATTTTAAAATAGTTCAACCTTATAACTAAAAATCATGTATATTGTCACAGGAGGTCAAGACAGCCCACACTCAACCATTATGACAGACCCGACAAAGGAGGTTACGTTGATTTGTCACGAAGTGGATTATAGAATAATCGGCGACGACATGCAGATCGTTGAGATAGAGCTCGATCCCAACGAATCGGTTATCGCCGAAGCCGGGGCCATGAACTATATGGATGCAGAAATCTCCTTTGAAGCTAAAATGGGAGATGGTTCAGAAGCCAATGAAGGAATTTTCGGCCTCCTCAAAGGTGTCGGCAAACGGGTGCTTACCGGTGAATCGATATTTCTTACTCATTTTACCAATAGCGGCAACGGCAAGAAATCGGTCGCCTTTGCGGCTCCCTATCCCGGTAAAATAATCGCTCTCGACCTTAAAAGTATCAATGGGGAGTTCATCTGCCAGAAAGATGCCTTCTTATGCGCTGCGCTCGGGACCAAAGTCGGAATCACTTTTAATAAAAAGTTGGGGGCTGGCTTCTTTGGCGGCGAAGGCTTTATCCTGCAGAAGTTAAATGGCGACGGCATGGTTTTTGTTCACGCTGGCGGCACAATCGTTAAAAAAGAGCTTAGCCACGACACCCTCCTGGTCGATACCGGCTGCCTGGTCGGCTTCACTCAGGGCATTAACTACGATATTCAGCGAGCCGGCAATTTGAAATCGATGTTTTTCGGCGGCGAAGGGCTTTTTCTTGCCACCCTAAGCGGTACCGGAACTGTCTATCTGCAAAGCCTTCCTTTCTCAAGAATGGCCGACCGCATCCTCGCCCACGCCCCTGGCGTTGGCGGCAGTGACAAGGGCGAAGGCTCGGTTTTGGGTGGTATTGGCCGACTTTTAGACGGCAAATAGTTCAGAATCAATGTACAACCTCAGGCAAAACCGAAGTAAGGCCGGAGCCCTAAGGCCCTGCCAACATCCAAACTATTACGCCAAGGAGATAAGATGATTCCGAATAATACAAATTACATAAGACACATCAATAAACCTGAGTGGGGCCTGGGCAAGGTAACTCAAGTTTTGTCGCCGAAAAAATTCAGAGCTTTTTTTGTCAATACCGGCATAACCACCCTGCTCTACAGCCCTAAATATATCAGCATTGAAAAAGAGATAAAATCCCACCCGCTACTTGACAACATCGACACCCATAGCACCAAAACCTCGCCGACTTATAAAAGTATGCAAAAGATGGTCGACATCTTCTTAAATGTCTTCCCCGGAGGTTTTAATGATGAGAAATATCAGAAAAGCGAAAGAGCAGCTAAACTAGATGCCCAAACATTACTGGAGACTTCTCTTAACCAGAAAAGTTTCCAAAAATTGCTGGATGAGAAAAAATTTCAAGAGATCACAAAACTCAGTCTCGCAGTCATAAACAAAACAACCCTCATTTTCCCCAATGAAAAGATGAGCCTTAAAGACGGTCTCTTGGATCCCGAGAAACAGGAAACATTTGCTCACTCCCTTTTTCAACTGCTCTACGGAGAGCATAATATTGAATTAAGGTTCATGGATTTTGCCAAGGTTTTGACCACTCTGAAAGCCGACAAATGGACAACTCAGACATATTTTTTGTATCTCTCCGACCCCGATAAATATCTTTTCCTGAAACCTACGGTGACCAAAAAAGCCGCCGCAATTTGTGATTTCCAACTCCATTATGATCCCAAACTGAACTGGAAAACCTATAAAGCCCTCTTAGCCTTCGGTGAATATTTCAAAACCGATCTCTGTCGCTACGGAGAGAACCTGACCCCTAAGGATATGATCGATGTTCAATCATTCTTCTGGACCGCAGCCAACGCCAAAACCTCTAAGGATGAACCAAAACCGTCATAAATTTACGACTGTCGAGAAAAAAGGTACACCTAGATCCTAAACTTAGTTCCCTTGCCAGGCTCACTCTCAACGGCAATCCAGGCGTCGTTCTGTTTGACAATACCGTATACGGTTGCGAGGCCGAGACCAGTTCCTTTGCCAACCTCTTTGGTTATAAAAAACGGTTCGAAAATGCGTTCCTGAACCTCTTAAGAGATACCACAACCACTGTCAGAGACCTCCAGAAGCAGATACCACCCACACTCGCTGCCAGCATGAGAGAGGATAAATTCATCATCAAGAAATACTTGTGAGGTTAAAATGGTAATGTTGCAAGCGCTAGACATCGGCTTTTTCACTCATAAGATTCTCCCCCAAACACCTTTTGATTAAGTCAAGATCGCATAGCTGATGAGCACATAACGCATCAATTTGCCAGCCGTAACCAGTACAAAAAAGAGCCAGATATTTATTTTCAGAGCCCCGGCAACAAAGGTCAAGGGGTCACCGACAACCGGCACCCAGGCAAAAAAGAGGCTGCAGACTCCATACTTCTTAAACCTTTGTTGAGCTTTTAGAGATTCAACATCTGCTATTTTCAGAACCTTTTTGGCCAAAAAGGCACTGCCGCAAAAACCTATCGCATAATTTACAAACGCCCCCAAGACATTACCAGAAGTCGCAACCCCCACCAGAAGGGTCGGGTTAAGGCCGCTCAGCAAAAGCCCCCCAAGGACTACTTCAGAGCTCAACGGCAATATGGTTGCAGCCAGAAATGAGGCGAAAAAAAGCCCGGCATAACCGAATTCACTAAAGTATTCCATCGCTTAATTTTACACTTCCCGGAAATAAGTGACGCCAGATTTAAAATTTACTCAATTTTATCAATTATAGGCCAAACGCGTCTCTTCGTCCGCCAAAGTCGGCTCGACAATCTCCTGCCACTGAGCCCCTTCCCAAGTTCCCAACTGATCGTGCATATTCAGATATTTTTGCGGAATAGGATGGGTCCCGTAAACAACCTCCAGACCATATTTTGTTTTAATAAAATCACTGAAGTAGTTGATATAAGGGCATGGCGGGTAGCCGACAACCAGGCCTGTGGCCAGATGTATCACCGTAGCTCCATTGTTTTTCATCTCATCGACAGCATACTCAACATTACCGCCGGGACACCCGTCACAAGAGGTGTAACCGACCATCTCAACCTCTATATCCCGATAGCGACTGAAAGCCCCTTCACGGTTGCGTAATGATTTAAAGCATTTTCCGCCGGCACACCGGCGATAGCGGTCACAGATAATTATACCAACCTTGATTTTTTCTTCCATGTCACCCTCTACTGGTTTAGTTGATTGTAATTTTAAAATCTCAATTTTATAAGCTGACTTAAATTTTTGCTATCTCAAATAAAATAAACGTGGCATCGTTTTAGATTGCAGTTTTTCTCTGCATTTTTGCGTCTCTGCGGGAAATTGCTTTTTATCTCCCGCATCGAGATGCAAAAATGCAGAGAAAGGCAAAAACAAACTCAGCTTACTTCCAGGAGCTCTCCCCAATCGGTTGTATAAGATCTTGAACGTTGCTTAAAGGCCGTCTTCCAGTTTTGCTTATCACCCAGACCAACCGCCCCATAGGCAATTGCGCCACTCCCCATCTCACCATTAATCGCATCAACCGTTTGCATCAGCTTTTTCGAACGGGAGCGGTTAACCGTATCAAAAAAATTGGCCTGCACCAGATCAGCCGACCCCAGATCCTGCAACAAGATACCAGCTTTTTTATAGTGACCACCTTTTTTGTAAATATTCTTGAGACCTTGTTGGGCATAATGAATCAGCTCCGGGGTATCATTGCTCGGCACCGGAAGTTTCAACGTCACACTATTGTAGTAATAGTCATCTTTAAAGCGGTTGGTCATCACGTAGACAAGCAAAACCCCGGCAACCGAGTTCTCTTGCCGCAACTTTTCAGCCCCCGTCGAGACATAGGCGGCAACCGCCTCAAGCAATTCATCAAGGGTCAAGATAGCCCGCTTAAAGGTCCTGGAGACAGTGATCGATTGGCGCTTAGGGGGGGACTGTTCAAGAGGATAACATGAAACCCCACGAAGTTCACTGAGCAACCTCAGACCAACAATACCCATCTTTTTTTTGATCATACTTTCGTCTGCGTCACGCAGTTGCAAAGCATTAAGAATACCCTGAGCCTTTAAAAACTCGGCATATTTCCTCCCAACCCCCCAGACCTCACCGACCGCCACAGCCGCCAGGGCCAGGTCCTGATATCTGGCCGTACTGAGATCGAGAACGCCGTCAGCTTTTGCCGATTTTTTGGCCAGATGGTTGGCGATTTTGGCAAGGGTTTTAGTCCCGGCGATGCCCACAGAAACTGGAATTCCAGTCCATTTTTCAACCCTATTTTTTATATCACGACCATACTCTGTAAGGTTGAGGTGTTGATGAGCGGCCAGATCGAGAAAAGCCTCATCAATCGAATAGATTTCAAGATCTGGCGTAAACCGGGTCAAGGTCTGCATGACCCGCTGCGACATATCTCCATAAAGAGCGTAATTGGAGGAGAAGACCTGGACGTTGTGACGCTCGACAAGCTCCTTGATCTTAAATAGCGGCACCGCCATTTTAATGCCTAAAGCTTTCGCTTCATTTGAGCGGGCCACGGCACAGCCGTCATTATTAGATAACACAATAACAGGCTTGCCCTCCAGCCCTGGGTTAAAAACCCTTTCACAGGAGACATAGAAATTATTACAATCAACCAGAGCAAACAGCGACGCCATAGAAATATTTCCAGTTAAAGTGCCCTATTCTTCTGTAATGCGACCATCGACAAGCGGATTAACCGGAGTGTTCTCCATAATATAACGGGCCAGAACATCCGCTGCCAGAACCGTCGAGTCACTCTTTTCAAGGCCCGTAAAAACATAGTGTCCATCTCACCCGCCGGCCAGCCATGATTTAACATAGACACTATAAATCTGCTCGGGGACAAGCGCCTGCCAATAACCTTCCCGCAAAACTTCAACCTTGACAATACGCTGGCCCGGATTGATTACAGTATCGACTTGCCGGCCATTATAGCGAGCGCAAAATTGTAAAAACCACCTGTACTGGCTCGTTCATCTACGACACAAGCATCACCCTCAACATCCTGTCCACAGATACAGGTGCAACCTGAAACTAAATAAAAATAGGTGTTGCTGATTAGATATTATTTATGATAAAGAGAAATATACTTAGCTCAATATAGTAATTCAATGAGGGTTTATTTCGTGGATTTAAATACTGCATTGCAGATCCAAGTTCAAGGTTATCCCAACCGCTTAAAAAGTTATCTGGTGGGAAAAGAGGAAGGCCAATATCTGATAATAAAAGCTCCGACCATGCAAAACCCTGAAGATTTTTTTACAAAAGATCAAGAGTTGGTTATCAGATATGTATACCAGGGACGTGTTTTCGGATTCAAATCACCAATTATGCTATGCATAAGAAACTCCATTAATTTAATTTTTGTAAAATTCCCAAAAATAATTGAGGATCACAACCTAAGAACTCATAAAAGATTTGAATGCAGCCTTCTGGCCCGACTCGAGGTTTTGACTCGTCATCAAAACAGGCAGCTTCGTTTTCAGGGAAGTATTGGTGACCTCAGCAAAGGTGGGTGCAAAGCAACAATCAGCCTGAAAGAGCTTGAGTGGGTCAAAGAGCCTCTGAAAATTCAGTCCGACGTCAACATATTTCTCTCTTTACCAGGGATCGAAGATGAGCTTATAATGCAAGGGGTCGTAAGAAGTATGTCGCAAGACAGCAATGCTCTCTCTTTAGGAATCCAGTTCGTTGATTTAAGCGGCAAAGTTCAGACCCAGATTGAAAAATTTATAGATGCCAATAAGATTTAACATCACCCGCCATCCCGAGCCGGAAAATAGGTACCTCCATAGAAAGGTTTACGATCCGGCAACAACCAAACCGTCATGGGCCAACCACCCCGACCCGAGACAGCTTGCACCGCAGCCATGTAAATAGCATCAATATCGGGTCGCTCCTCACGATCGACCTTGATAGCGATATAATTTTCATTCAAATCACAGGTTACCCTTCACAATCAACATCCTGCCCACAGGTACAGGCGCGGCCCTTGAAATTGAAGAAAAACTTAAGACCTTTACGCACTTTATCGGAAAATATTTTTTCGGAAAAGATTGAGCCCACGACCTTTTTATTGATCTCGCCCAGGGTCGGATAGGGATGGATGGCGGAAGCAATTTTTGACAAACCGACATTGCCGTTCATAATCGCCACCCATTCACTTAAGAGATCCCCAGCATGGGGCCCCAGAATCTGGACGCCAAGAGGTTTCTCCTTGCGATCGAGCAGAAGTTTTATACACCCGACACCTTCACCTTCAGTAAGAGCTCGGTCGTTATCGTTAAACTCTTCACTCCAGACCGTGTAGTCGATGCCTGCCGCTTTAGCACTTTTCTCATTCAAACCAATGCTGGCCAGTTCTGGATGGGTGTAGGTGCACCAGGGCACGTAAGTATAATTGACTTTTTTAGGCAGGTGAAAAATGGCATTACTTAAAACAACCCCGCCTTCGTAGCCGGCCACATGCGTAAACTGGTAGCCGCCGATAACGTCACCAGCGGCATATATATGTTTATGACGGGTTTTAAGATAGCTGTTCACCTTAATTCCTTTTTGATCGAAAGGCAGCTCAATTTTTTCGAGACCGAGACCTGCCACATTCGGGGTTCGACCCATAGCTACAAAAAGAGCTTCGGCCTTAAGAGATAAAATCTCACCCGCTTGATTTTTGACCAGCACTTCCCGCTCAGAACCAAGATCTTTAACCCTGACAACCGCGCTATACATCTGAAAAACAACCCCCTCTTCCGCCATAACCTGCTGCACGATAGCGGCCATATCCAGGTCTTCTTTACTTAAGATCTGTCCACTGCGCTGGATTACCGTCACCTTGGTTCCAAGACGGCAAAAAGCCTGGGCCATCTCGGTGGCAATCGGACCAGCCCCGAGAATAATCATTGATCTGGGAAGTTTTTTTAGAGAAAAAATATCGCGGTTTGTAAAATAGGGGGTTTCATCAAGACCGGCAACCGGAGGCACTGACGAGGATGATCCCGTAGCCATCACCCAAGTGCGGGCGGAGATCAATTTACTGCCAAGATTTATCGAGTGTTCATCGCTGAATTGGGAATCGCCAAACTCGACTTTAACGCCCAACCCACAAAAACGTTCCACCGAATCATGTTTCTGGATAACCCCGATCACCGACCGAATCCGCTCAGAGACAGCCGCAAAGTCTACCGGCGGCAAATCAAGCTTGGGCAGGCCAAATTGCGGACCATTTTTCATGAGATGATAGACATGAGCCGTCTTAATCAGGGTCTTACTCGGCACACAACCATAGTGTAGACAATCACCACCCAGTGCCGCCTCTTTTTCCACCAGTAAGGTTTTAGCACCCAGTTGAGCCGCCCCGGAAGCCACCGTCAGCCCCGCTGCCCCACCCCCAATAATCCCGATATCATAATCATAGTTCGGCATCTCTGCTCTCCTGTTTTATCTCTTTTTTTTCACCACCAGGTGATCTATTGCAGCGGCCATATTCTCCTGACAACCGCTAAAAAAGTGATCGGCATCGGGAATCAGGTTGAAAAGAGCTTGAGGATTCCAGGCCTGAGCCAGAGATTTGACTTGGCCTGGCGGGGCTATCTCATCATTTTCACCGACTATGACCTGGCATAGATCAGGCAGCTTGATAGTGGGCGAAAAATCGACCATGGCCGCTGGTGGCGCCACCATAATTATCCCCATGCCCGAAATACGCTTTGCGACAGCGGCCTGATAGATAATCCAGGCTCCAAAAGAGTAGCCGAGCAGATAGATATCCGCAACCCCTTGAGCTTTCAAAAATGCGCTTGCAGCGAGCAGATCTTCAACCTCACCCCGGCCTTCGTCATAAGCACCTTGGCTGGCGCCAACGCCGCGAAAATTAAAACGTAAACTTGACCAGTCGGCCTTCTGAAAAACCTTAGCCAAAATCATGACCACCGGATTATTCATCTCGCCCCCATATAAAGGATGCGGATGCGCCAACACCACCCCCGACTTACAAGAGCCCTTTGCCAGCACGCCTTCCAGAGGAACTGGAGCCTTAATCATAATCTTTTCTGCAAACATCATTTAAAACCCACTAAAGATAAAAGCTACCATAGAGGGTTGATATTGACGAGTCTTTTCCATAAGCTCACCGTTTTCAAGGTTCCATCGGGCCCAAGCATCAACCAGAATACCCCCGTTTAGTTTTTTACCAATATCTGCTCTGGCAACCCCCTCTTTGAACAAAGAAAAACCTTCGATATACTCAAGTGAAAAGTGAGTTGCAAACCCTGTCAATTGCCTATCAAGCAGTTCTTTATCAACCCCGCGCGCCAGATTTAACGCCTGACTCAAAATCTCGACCAACGCCTCTTTTTTGCCCTCATCAAGCAGCGTATAGACTTGGTTTGATAGACGCAAACTGCTGTAAACCTTATTAATTTCAGTTTCGGCTGGGCTCTTAAGAATGTCCATGTTCTGCAGGTTGACAAAGATCATAACAACCCCACCAAGCAACATTCCAACCGTATAAAATTTTTCCCGGCGCCGGGAGGCAAAAAACGCGAGAACGACGGCCAGAAAAGCCCCTGCAATAGCCACCAGGCCAGACAAAAAAAGACTCGCAATCCCAGCTATAACTGAACCTGAACTAAACATATAAGCTCGCATCAGCAAACTCCTCTCGCGGACAACCAATTTTATTCAATAACAGAAAAGTAGACAAACGGAGATGACATAAAATGAACATTCTCGACAACGATATAACACACCCGAAGAGCTCTGACAATCACCCCTATAAACCAACCTCTCGCAACCGTTGTTCAAGGTCATAAACCTCGGCCATACGACCCCGTTTGCGACAGCCGTTGAGATAGATTTTGCTTTTAGTTTCAAGCGTGGCCAGGGCCTGTTTTTTTTGGGCCGATGAGAGAATCTTGCACTTGATAATTTTCAAGAGGGCAAGGATACGGTAGCGATCCAGAGCGGGGATGGTGCGCGAAAGCTGGTCGTTATGACCACCATATTTGACAACCAGGTTTTCAGACAAAAGAGGAATTGGATAACGGCAGGCAGTTCTGAGCCAGAGGTCGTAATCTTCACAAGCCGGCAAAGTTTCATCAAAGTAACCGATCTCAGCAAAAAAACGGCGCCGCATCATGACCGCGGAGGGGCTCACAGCACAAAGCGGCAGGGACTCGGCAAAAATCAAACCGGAGGGCTTCTGGTGGTGTTTGCAGGGGTTAACCCGTTTACCGTTACGAATCCAGATCTCATCCGTCTGGGAGATCAAAATCTCGGGAGCGGCCCGCATAAACTTGAATTGCCGTTCGGTTTTTTCGGGCTCCCAAAGATCGTCAGAGTCGAGAAAAGCTATAAAGGAGCCGCGACTAAACTCAATCCCGCGATTTCGAGCATAACTGACCCCACGATTGCGAGGCAAGCCTAAAACCTTGACACGCGAACCGAAACGGTTGCGTAACAGGTCAGCACTATTATCGGTCGAGCCATCGTCAACAACGATAATTTCAAGATTCGGCCAGGTTTGAGCCAGCACCGAGGCGACCGCTTTCTCGAGTGCTTGAGCCCGGTTGAATGTCGGAATGATGGCACTGACCAGGGGCATCGTCATGGATAGCTTAGCAACCTCCGCAACATTTTAAAGCTCCAGCCCATCCAAAGGGCTGGCAAGGCGTGATATATCTTTATCCATCACATGGGTATAACGCTCTGTAGTTTTGACATCCGCATGGCCCATAAGTTCTTGCAGCATGCGAATTGTGATCCCATTTTCAAGCATAGTGGTTGCGAAACTGTGACGCAAGGTGTGGCAGGTAACGCGTTTGTCGATTCCAGCTCGGCGGGCAGCCGTTTTTACTGCCTTTTGTAGACCTGATTCCATCACATGATGTCTGCGCTCCTGCCCCGACCGGGGGTCAATAGTGCGTTTCTTTCCTGGAAACACATATTGCCACCCAGTTTCCATGGCGGCTTTTTTATATTTCCGGGCTAATGCAGCCGGGATGTAGACTTCGCCAAACCCCTCCGCGAGATCCCGTTCGTGTAATGCTTTTACCCTTTGAATATGATCGTAAAGCTCTGGGATTATCGGTTCAGCAAGTATCGTAGAGCGCCACTTATCACCTTTCCCCAATACTTGGACGCGCTTACGATCAAAATCCACATCCTGGATTCGCAACCGCACGCACTCCATAAGCCGCAAACCGGAACCATAAAGTATTTTTGCCATTAAGGCATGAGCTCCCTCGATCTGGCGAAAAAACAACTTGATCTCCTCTATACCGAGTACAGTCGGAAGATTGGGCGGCTTCTTCGTACGTACAGGTTGAATCTTTCCTTCAAGGGGGAGATCAAGCACATTGCGATAAAGAAAAACCAGCGCATTCAAAGCCTGGCGCTGGGTCGAGGCCGCCACCTCACCTCTAACCGCCAAATCTGACAAAAAACGCTCCACATCCCTGAAGGTCAAATCACGGGGATGTGTATTGCCGCCATGAAAACGGATATAGCGCAATATCCACTGACAATAAGTCTGTTCGGTTCGATATGCGTAATGATGATAGCGCAAAACCTCGCGAACCTGATCCATTAATTTGAGGTCAGGATTGGGCCTGAATTTAGCTTGACTTTCCATCTTCTATCCGTATATATATATCGACTGTTTACAATCTAATAAGAGAAAAAATAAGATGAAATATTTTTCCATGTTTCTTCTTCAATATCACAATAGATGGATAATTTCAACATCTACTGCGATTGATATCATGGAAAGTTTCCACTTATTGACAATGTTGGGCAACCCGAACGGTAAAGTAAAATGAGACAATTATCATTTTTCAAAGACACGGAAATATTTTGCCTCACAGATAAAAATAACCGTGAAGAAATTATCAAAAACAACCCCTATCTTGGCCCCCGTAGCCAACCAATGGGATATGATAAATATATCGCCTCAGAAGATTGGCAGCGAAAACGGAAGTTTGCCGTCCAGTTAGCTGACTACAGGTGTGAAATTTGCGAAAAAAGGGGCTATCTCGAGGTGCACCATTCAAATTATGAATGCTTATATCATGAAAGATTTGATGATGTTTATGTGCTATGTAGAGAATGCCACACCGAAGAAGATGATATAAGGCGGAGGAACGCCGCCTATGAAACATATATGGAGAAAAAGTACGGCGAAGGTTGGATAAACTACAAAAACCAAGCCACAAGATCAGAGTTTGACCGATGGCTTGAATTAAAGGAATGTGAAGAGTACGGATTTTAATAAGGTTCATTAGTAGCCCCGAACCATGCGTAATTTTCCGTTTTTTTTGTGCAGCCTTCTCCCTAAGTTCGCGGCAACTTCGCCTTTTTTATATCTCCCCTTTACGGTCCCGCAAGCCTCTTGGAAGGCGTTATGCAATTTGCCAGAGATATTATTTCCCGTCTCTTTAGAAATTACCGATAGTTCGGGAGCATCATAGACATAAATCGAATCGAAGATCGTCAGGATAAAAAAGGCCAATCTTTCAAGATTTTTTGCCTCATCAGTACCAGGTTTAGCTTTTTCATAAATATCATCTTTAATCATATGGGCTATTTTCTTCATTGTTTCGACATCCTTAATATTTTGTTCCATGTTGTTCCTCCTTGAAATTATTGCCCAACAAAAACATACACTTGACAGTGAATAGCTCCCCGTGTTTTCTTGTGCATCGTGGCACTGCAAGTGATGTAGGTCGTTATGCCCTAAAAGAAGAATATGACAAAAGAACAACTTACAGCCCTTAAAACAAAAATCGAACAAATTCAATCAATCATGATTGCGTACGTTACTGACGGACGTGAAAATTCACAGCCAGACGAGTACCTTGACCTTTACTCTGACTTAGATATTGAATTTGAAAACACTGACTATCCAAATCCGAACCCACATAAAACACTCGAAATTTTTTGGGGCTTTTGCAAGCTTCAAAGTATGGGGACGTGGGCAGAAAGGCGAGCCTATGTTCAGGAACTGTACGCGGACATCGTTCTCGATCTAACCAGAAAAATAAAAAAAGGTAAAGACCCAAGGAATTGGACAAAAACCAACGAGTTGTTACAGGATGAGTTTTCCCCAGTAAAGGCTCAATGGTTGAAAGCAAAAAACTTTATATTTTCAAACCCGCCAGATTTTGAAAATTCAATCAAAGAATCCATAAATTCAATCGAATCAACTTTGAAAATATTACTAAATGAACCAAAGGGAACTCTCGGTACACTTCTTAACAAAGTCGAAATTGACCCAGACGTCAAAAGGCTCATCAGTCAAGCTTATGGCTCAGTTAGCAATAAGGACTTCGTTCGTCATGGTGGTATGCAATCACAAAACTTGTCTGAAGCAGAGGCCGAGTTCTTTCTTGAGTTCTCTGGAGTATCAATTGCGTATCTGAAAACTAAATTTGGGGCACTAAAAACATAGCAGGGCATAACGAGGAATGCAATTAACATGACCGGAAACCAGTGACCGAAATCAGAGAATAGATTGATTGGTCGCTAGTTATGCGTCGCAAATTAAAATGGAAACTAAACTACTTTGAGGGCGTAATCATGAAGATAGCAATCACAACTGTATTGTTTGTCATCCTGTCTGCCTGCGCAACATACTCCGTTATCCCTATTAACAATCAGGGGAGACAGGTTCTTATACCGACAAAACGTGACTTCTTGATTAAAACAGGGGGACGAACTCAGGTAGGAGCAACTGAATACCTTGTTGTTGGGAAAATGAAACTTGATAATAAAGTATTTTCAGTTATTCAATTGCCTCACAGTAATGAAGGCAGAATATCTTATTGCTTAATAACGAATGACGGGAAAATGTACCCTAGATTTGCAGGTGCTATTCACCAAGACAAGGAGCCCGTGAATACTGGTTTTATACTTGTACCAATGCATCGGGCAAAAGTTATTCCAGAAGATGTTTTATTCTTAAAAAGATAGAACACTTCTGGAATTTTTGTCATAACAAAAGCATACAGCCTGACCGCGAACAACCGCCCGTTTTTTCTTTGAACATCCCGGCGCGGCGGCTAATGCAAGTCGTTATGCCCTTAATATCACTTGATAAAGAATAACCATTTCTTATTTAATTCGGAAAGGAGATTAAAATGATTAAACTTATTGTTTTTCATAGCGGTAACCCTGCTTGAAGAAGTTGTCAAACAGCCATAGGTGTGGCTAAAAGTATAAAAAAGGATTTCGAAGACTCAATTGAATTAAACATTTATACCAATGACTCACAAGAAGCTAAAGAATTTGAAATTAGAAGTTCTACAAATGTTTTCGTCAACGGGGAAGGTGTTCCTCTCGATATGGCTTTATCAAAAGATAAAATGAAAGCATTTTTAAAAGAAAAGATATAGGTTTTGAAACATTACTGTACAAGTAACATGCATAACAATGCAAATACAGCGGAGCGCAAAAAACCGCGCCCGCTGATTAGCGGCGTTCGGCGGGAGTACTCACTGGACGTAACTTGAAGAAGGTATAAAAATGAAGAAAATAATTTTGGTAAGTTGCATTTTAATTTTACTTCCATGCTCTGCATTTTCTAAGACATTAATTGTCCCATCCTTTTTTGATACTATTCAGAAAGCGATCGATTTTGCGGACGATGGTGATACCGTTGTGCTGGAAGACGGGATATATAATGGAATAGGAAACTATAATATTCGTGTTGAAAAATCTATAACAATTAGATCTGAAAACGGTTTTGAAAAGTGTGTAATTGATTGCCAAAGTCAGGGTCGGGGAATCTATGTTTCTTCGGGAGATGCAGATATAGCTTTAGAAGGCTTGACAATCAAAAATGGTGTTGATTCATCTTTTTATGATGGGGGTGGCGCGGTTTATACTGTTTATGCAGGAAGAGAAAATCTAATCATTACCAATTGTGCTTTTGAAAACAATCAAGCATCTATGGGGGGTGCGATTTCAACTTATTCAGCAGCATTTGTGAATTGTAAATTTACGAACAATAGCGCAACTGGGTACGGAAGTGGTGGTGCTGTGCACTGTCATAACTCTTCTTCTTTTTCTAACTGCGAATTTATAAATAATAAATCCTTGGTCAAATATTACTACATTGGTGGAGGCGCAGTTTCTAGCCTTTCCTCTACTTATACTGATTGTGTATTCACTGGAAATATCACTGATGGTTATGGAGGGGCGGTTAGGTTGTATGGTAACTGCACTTCCCCATCTTTATTTACTGGTTGCATCTTTACAGGAAATAAAGCTGTTGAAGGTGGCGCTGTTTTTTCTCGTGATCCTATTTCATTTACTGGATGCAAATTTACAGATAATGCAGCTAACGATTGTGGTGGTGCAATTTATTCTGAAACTGAAGGTTCATCGTTAGCTGATGGCTGTAATTTTATGGATAATAGAGCAATTGAAGGTGGGGGTGCTTATTTACTAGAATCATCATCCCATTCTTTCGCATTTACCAACTGCAATTTTGATGGAAATATTGTAACTGAAAACGGAGGAGCTATTTACTCGTCATTATCATTATCTTCATTTACCAACTGCAAATTTAATGTAAATCAGTCTATAAAAATGGGAGGTGCGGTTTTTAGCGATGATTCCAAGACAATATTCGATCAGTGTAAATTTTTTAATAACCAGTCTGGTACTTCCGGCGGTGCATTGCACACATTTTCTTCTTTGAGTGAAGTTACAAGATCAATTTTTACTGGCAATATGTCCAGTTATGGTGGAGCAATCTATGTAGATTCACCTTCTACTGCCACTAATTGCATATTTACCGGCAACATTGCTCAACAATTCGGGGGAGCATTATTGACTTATTCTCCTTTGTCAGTATTCAACTGCACATTTTCTTTAAATAAATCTGAGGAACAGGGTGGTGCTGTCTGGAGTAACAAACCAATTACAATTAAACACAGTATACTTTGGGATGATTCATCCCCTGAAGGAAGCGAAATATACTCGTTAGACACAACCTCTATAATGTATTCTAATATACAGGGTGGCTCTATTATAAACGGAAACATAAATCAGATTCCGCTTTTTCTTTCGCTTGATACTACCGGAGATCTTTACATTCGTCCTGATTCTCCCTGTATCAACAAAATACCTCTTAATGAAACCGATGTAGCTGAAATTGATTTTGCGGGAAATCTACGACCGTCTCCAGAAGACCCTTTAGGTGATGATATTATCATTGACATGGGAGCTTACGAATATCAATATAATTGTTTTCTTTTAACCGGAACGGACTGGAACAATCCTGATGATTGGTATGATAGCCTTGAACCTGGTTCAACTGATTTTGTAATCGTTGTTTCTCAAGGTAAAATATCTGATGGCAACGCTGTGGTAGGTAAGGTTGTAATTAATGAAGGAACGTTATCAATCAGTGGTTCAGGCGGGCTTTATATCGGTGGCCTGTAATTTAGGGAGGTAAAAGTAGGCAATAGAAGCAGGCTACAAGGTCAGACTCGATTGTTTTCTCAAGTACGTTAAATCGGGAACATCAACAGTTTTATCGGCAAGGAATCGCCGAACAAAACCATTCACTTGACCGGGAATAGCCGCCCGTAGTTTCTTTGAGCATTACGGCCCGGCAAGTGATGGTAGGCGTTAGCCGCCAAGTAGAGATTATTTTTTCAGGGTGATGCAATGCAAGATAAAAACTATAATATCAAAACAATGAGCCGAAAAGAAGTAAACATTGCCATTGAATGGGCAGCAACGGAGGGCTGGAATCCGGGCCTCCATGATGCAGACTGCTATTTCACAGCTGACCCGAATGGTTTTCTCGTTGGCCTGATCGGCGATGAACCCATTGCCACAATCTCCGTGATTAAATACGGTGAGTCTTTTGGCTTTCTTGGGTTCTACATTGTTAAGCCCGAATATCGTGGCAAAGGGTATGGAATTCAAATCTGGAACGCTGGGCTTAAATACCTTGAAGGTCGGAATGTTGGCCTTGATGGTGTCGTAGTTCAACAGGGCAACTATAAAAAATCTGGCTTCAAACTGGCCTATCGTAACATTCGTTACGAAGGAATTGGTGGTTGCCCGCCCCCTGACTCAGAAATTGTAAAGCTTTCCACATTACCTTTTGCAACTATTGATTCATACGATCGACTTTTTTTTCCTGAAAACCGATCTAAATTTATCAAATCCTGGATCAACCAACCTGAATGTCATTCTCTGGGAATCATGCAAAATGGGAAACTTTCAGGCTACGGAGTCATTCGTTTATGTCGCGTTGGTTACAAGGTAGGTCCTCTATTTGCGGACAGCCCGGAAATGGCCGAATCACTTTTCCTGGCTCTAAAATCCAAAGTGAAATCTACGGAACCAGTTTATCTCGACACACCAGAGGTTAATCAATCGGCTGTAGCATTGGCCGAGTGCAATAACATGAAAGTTTCGTTTGAAACCGCCAGAATGTACTCGGGGAATATGCCTCGTGTGCCGATAAATCGTCTTTTTGGGGTTACTTCCTTTGAAATCGGATGACCGAGGTTTGTCGGCTAACCAAACTGCTTGTAGGGACGCGAAAAAACCCGCGCCCCACAGCAGTGGCGTTGGAAAGCCTCAGAGCCAGACCGAAGCTCTCGAAAAGTTCTTGGTTTAACTATTTTCCTTGTCAAATACCGGGGTAGTTGGCACATTGTTATACCACTACAAAATCATATTAATGCAACCAGCCTGCACCAGGATCTGTCCTGCTGACCTGCCATAAAGCTGCACTGGAACTTAGAAACAATTCATGCATTTTATTTCCGTAATTCTTGACATTTCGTAATCGAACGATTACATACATTATATGTTCACTGTTAAAACTCTTCCTGAATTTGACACTTGGCTTAATGGCCTGAAAGACCGCACGACTCGCCTCCGACTGAGCCGCCGCCTTGACAAAGCCCAACGTGGCAACCTTGGTGACGTTAAGCCGGTTGGCAACGGCGTATGTGAAATGAGGGAGCACTTTGGCCCCGGCTGGAGAATGTACTACATCAAGCGCGGAAACACTCTGATTGTGATGCTCGGAGGCGGAGATAAAGGATCTCAAGAAGCTGACATCGAAAAAGCCAAACAATGCGAAACCACGTTGGAGGATTGAACTATGGCTCGGAAAACACATATTGCTGATCTGCCTGAATTTGACATGGCCAGCCAACTAAAAAATGAAGAAGACATCGCCACCTACGTAACCATGGCTATCGAAGATGGAGATGCCGCCGAGCTTGCACATGCACTGGGCGTTGCCGCCAAAGCACGCGGAATGAGTGAAATTGCACAAGCCACAGGTCTAACCAGAGAAGCGCTATACAAGGCGCTCAAACCAAATGCCAAACCACGATTTGACACTATAAACCGTGTGTGTGCTGCCCTTGGCGTTCGTTTGGTGGCACAACCTGTTCGCTAGCATTGAGTTAATATTTTCGAGGTTATTCAAATTCATAGCTTCAATCGCAATATGGTTATTCCAACAAAAGCATACAGCCTGACTGCGAATAGCCTTCCGCTTTTTTGTTCGAGCATCTCGGCGCGGCGGCTGATGCAGGCCGTTCGGCTACTACCATAAGGAAAAGCAATGGCAAACATCTTTGATTCACAATCCTACTATATAGGAACCTTAATTAACAATCCTGAAGAAGGGAAAGGAGTATAACCCCGTGCCTACCCCATTACCCTTAGGTGCTAAATTAGATGAATTTACCAAGATATGTAATACAAAAACAACACGAGTCAGAATCGTTTGCAATACTTCTGTATAAATTACGAAATGTAGGTATCTTTCGCAATTTAACTGAGAATGATTTTGGTATTGATTTCGAAATCGAAACTGTAAGAAATGGACAAGTAACCGGTAAATATTTAAAAGTTCAAGTAAAATCATCGAAAAATATTACTACTAGAAAATCAGATAACGTTCCAACAGTTTCAAATATCAAACAAAGCACTCTTTGTTATTGGGCAGAATTAAGCTTCAACACAAATGTTCTAGTGTTTTTAGTGGACATAAAAACCGAGAACATCTACCTCACAAACCCAATTTTTTGGCAGGCTACTGCATTAGTTGATAAAAGCGACAGCACAAAAACCATTCAGAGTAGTGATTAGTAGTGATTAGGGTCAAATCTTTATCCTTGACAGTTTGAAAAACTCGGCAATAATCGCCGAACAAAAACAAACACTTGACAGTGAATAGCTACCTGTTGTTCAGTCTGCATCTCGGCACTGCAAGTGATGTTGGTCGTTATGCTTATGTAAATTTAACTAAGGACTTAAAATAATGATTTTTGTAGACGAACCATATGTTTCGGAATTTTTTAAAATGACTGCCAAAGACAATAGCATACCTATCGTCGGCACAGAAATAGCAAAAAAGATAGGTCTTTATAGTGGCACCAAGATAATTGGTGAAGATGAAGCTATTGAAATAGTTCGAAAAACAAATATTCCTATCATGTATATGACGTCTGAAAATTCAATAGATTGGATAACGAAACATTTGGCTTTTAGTGATCTTCCTGAAAAAATAAAGTTTTTTAAAGATAAGCTGAAATTTCGTGAACTAACAAAATCAATTTTCCCAAACTTTATTTTCAAAGAGGTACGGGTCGAAAACCTAAAAAAGATTCATTTTAATGAATTGCCATTACCATTTATTATCAAACCAACTGTTGGTTTTTTTAGTATGGGGGTTTATAAGGTTTCAAATTTCGAGGAATGGGGAAACGTTATTGATTCAATAATTGCTGAAATAGATCAAACGAAAGATCTATTTCCTGAAGAGGTATTGGACACCAGCTCATTTATTATTGAACAGTGTATTACTGGTGAGGAATTTGCTATTGATGCATATTATAATTCGATTGGTGAACCCGTTATTCTAGGCATCTTTAGACATACATTCTCTTCAGATGAAGATGTTAGTGATAGAGTTTACACTACGTCCAAAGAGATTATTGAAAATAATCTTAAGGAATTCACAGAATTTGCGGCGAGAATAGGTGGATTGGCAGGCGTAAAAAATTTTCCAGTACATATTGAGCTTAGACGAGACAATGATGGGGCGTTATTACCTATCGAAGTGAATCCAATGCGATTTGGCGGTTGGTGTACTACCGCAGATATGTCTTTCATAGCTTATGGATTTAATCCTTATCTATATTTTTTCCTCCAAAAGAAACCAAATTGGTCAGAAGCTCTCAAAGGAAAAGAAGGCAAGCTCTTTAGTATTATCGTGTTGGACAATTCAACAGGCATAGACATAAATGAGATTAAATCATTTGATTATGAAAATTTACTTTCATATTTTGAAAAGCCACTGGAACTAAGGAAAATTGATTATAAAAAATATTCTGTTTTTGGTTTTTTATTCACGGAAACTAGAGAAGATAACTTCATTGAGCTTAAAAACATACTGGATTCAGATTTGAATGAATTTGTATCAACAGATATAAATATAGAGGGGAAAAGGGATCACGGTCTACCGTTGAATCTTGGTCTGTAAAAAGTCTAACAACGAGCATGCAAAAAATAAATTCATCGGAGATTAAATGTTTAAGATAACGAAAACATCTTCAAATCGTTTAGATATCGAGTTGAGTGGCAAAATGCAGGAATGTGCAGGAATGGGGTCAGGCAGGAATGGGGTCAGGCCTGAAGGAATGGAGGGGAATGGGGTCAGGGGAATGGGGTCAGGGGAATGGGGTCAGGCCTGACGAATGGGTACTTTGGTCTGAGATTTTTTTTGATCTTCCTTTATACTGACTCTGCGACCAGCGGTTGACTTCAACGAACATCGAGAACGCCACCGGATTTGCTTCGCCTACTTCGACGGGGTCAAAGCTGGACACATGGCGAGGGAAGTTTTCGGTTTACGCGATAATCCCGGTCGCCCTTTGTCCAGCAATGACCCCACTCGAAACAGATTGGAGATCTCTTTTACCGTTATACCGTTAAAATGGGAGACACATGTTAATTGGGGTCGGGGTAAAATTAAATTGTCCGTAACCTTTTGGTTAAGCCTGTTACTGTGGGGGAAATGAGGTTGATCTATTTAATCACTCTTCCCTCAATAGCTTTATCGGCAAAAAATCGCCGAACCATTGGGTCCACTTGACCGGGAATAGCCGCCCGTCGTTTTCTCAAGCATTGCGACTCGGCAAGTGACCCTGGTCGTTATGTTTTAAATACTATATCATAAAACAGTTATGAATTATTTTACAAAAGTGATAAAAACAAAAGGATCTCTTTTGAAATTTATTCCTCCAACAAGAATTTATAATAAGGGATATCAGCATCGAATCAAAAAATAACAATACTATCCACTGTTCTGAGTGCAACTCTGCCTGCAACTCTGAAGATTTGTTCAGCATCGATAAGCTGCAAGTGTGCCGAAAATGTCTTTTTGGGAATAGTACACCTGTCACTATTTACCCCATTGGAATCGTCAACAACAATATTGAAAGGGATTACACGCCGTTTGGAATAAAAGGGAATGACACAATTTCGAGAATTGACCTGTTACCTTCCCAAAAACGGTTTATGTCTGGCCTTGACCAGGAACCTGAGATTACAATAGTTTATTATTTGCATAAATCCCGTTCGGTTAAAACATTATTTAAGCGAGGACTTGACGGCAAACAGGTTGGGGTGTTTGCCTCCCGGACCCCGGACAGACTCTCAAGGATCGGGATCCAGGATGTAAGGCTCCTGGATATCAATGGCACCACATTGTTTGTCAAAGGACTGGATGCCGTCAGCGGAACTCCGGTGTTAGATATAAAATTAAAAATTTAATGGGAAGTAATGGGGAAGTAATGGGGAAGTAATGTAGTCAAATCTTTTTTCTTGACAGCGGCCTCGTTGCATTAAGGTTGTCAAGGATAAAGATTTGACCCTACCGACTACCGTTGACAAAACTATTAAAATTTATCCGTTTTTAATAATAAGGGGGACTACATGAGCAAGATCAGTATTATCGGCGCCTATAACACCAAGTTTGGCGCGTTTGTGGAAAAAAATCGAGAAACCGGAGAAATCAAAGATCTAAAATCTTATTACGAACTGTTGATTGAAGCCGGCCAGGGCGCCATCAAAGATGCCGGTCTGGAAGCCGGGGAGATTGATGGTATCTGGATCGGCTCCTGTTCACCGTCACTGTTCATCAACCAGGAACATGTGGGGCCCCTGGGTCTGGAAGTTGCGCCCGACGCCCTGCGTTTCGTTCCCACCACCCGGACCGAAGGCGCCTGTGCCTCTTCTTCACTGGCATTGTATAATGCCGTTTTTGGTCTCGAATCTGGCCGTTTTCATCGGGTTCTGGTCATCGGTGTCGAAAAAATGAACCTTTTGAACACTAAAGATATGACCCGCACACTGGCCTGTTCCTCATACTGGCCTGAAGAAGGGGCACAGGGCGTGACCTTTCCCGGGCTGTTTGCCGAATACGCCAAAGGATACATGCAGCATTATGGATTTTCTCTGAAAGAATTGCAAAAAATGATGGCCACCGTGTCAGCGTTGTCCTACCGCAACGGAATCGAAAATCCGCTGGCGCATTTCAGCAAAGGCAGTCCACCCGACAAAATGGGGCTGTTTACCGCCGACGCCATTCTCAACCTTCCGGAAAGCGGCAGGGGAAGCAATCCGCCCATTGCACCGCCATTGCGGCTTCATGATTGCTCTCTGGTCACGGACGGCGCCGCCGCCCTGGTGTTGACCTCAACAGATGATGCCTGCAAACGCAACCGACCGGCCGTTGAGCTGGCTGGCATCGGCATGTCCACCGAGCGCCTGCAGGAAAGTTTAAGGCCCAACATGCACGAACTCATGGCTGGCAAGATTGCCGTAAGAAGGTCTTTTGATGAAGCCGGAATTACCATCAAGGATGTTAATTTTGCAGAAGTTCATGATTGCTTTTCCATCAATCAGATTTTGACCACGGAAGCCCTGGGCCTTTCAAAGGATGGACAAGGAGGATTGGATTATATCGGGGGCCGCTTTACCGATGAAGATGATTGCCCAGTCAACCTTTCGGGAGGGCTCAAATCAAAAGGCCATCCCGTAGGCGCAACCGGCGCATCCATGCATGCCCTGGCCTACAAACAGCTTGTAGGTGATCCCATCGGTAAGGTCCCGGCCAAGGGACAACCTGAAATTGGCGTGGTTTTCAATGTCGGGGGGTCTGCCGCCACCAACTGTGTTTCAACCCTGCGCAGAATTCGATAGCCCCGGCAACGGTTATGGGGATCTGCGGAAATGCCGGTTGATAAAAATGCCTTTGCACTGACCTTCCGGTCAGTGTAAAGGTATATGAAACCGTGGTCAAAGGAAGAGAACAGATCGCAGATATCCTTTTGCGAAAGGACAAAGTCCTGAAACATCTTGACCTGGGGGACCGTTCACCACCTTCTAACTCCGTCAAATCCCCTACTGATGAAAAGGTGGTTTGTGAACCATATGATGAAGGCTGGCACCTCAATTTTGCGGCCGTAATGTCTTAATGTCCTCACCCCCTGAAAAGTGATTTGCCTATAAGCTTCCGATAAGCTCCCTAGGAGGCTGTCCGAAAATAGAAATTTTTGGTTCATCCGACTAAAGCGTACATGCAGAGCGAATATTTTGAGTTTGAAAAATTCAAGATCTCTAAAACCATAGGATCTTCTTTGGAGTGTCTTGATTTTGTTATTTGTACCTTCAAGGGAACCTGTTGAAATTTGAAGTGGTCCTTCGGCCTCTCGGTGTAAGTTTCTCCGCAAATCTCTCAATTTGTCATTGTAAAACTCAATCATATGGAAATGGTCAAAAACAATTTTAGCCTTAAGTAGATTATTTATAACAGCCGAAATGTAAGAGGGTGACATGTCGATCACAACGGCTTTGATCTCCTTTTTGGCTCGTTTTACTCTTTTCCAGAAAGGTATCAGCGCATCCGCACCCTTACCTTCACCAACGAAAATCACAGCTCCACTTGTCAAATTAAGAACAACAGTCAAATATCGATGACCCGATATTTGTATCGAAGATTTTTCCATCGAGAAAAAACCTTTTGCTTTAGATGAATTACCGGAATTCTTTAAGGCTTAGATTGAAAAAAAAGGCACAAGCAATGTGCAAGAGCTTGTTTTAAAATCATATCACAATAAGTACGATGAGAAGAAAGAGTTTGTTGGGTTGGAGGAATTTGATTTTAGTAGAGAAGAATGCTTAGGCGAGATCAAATCTATTTTATTGAAAAAGACAAATATGGTGAATCTCAGTTATATTCTTTGTATGATTACAAAAAAGTTCGTGATGATGCTTCGTATGATAAAAATTATGTAACTATTCAGCTAACCCGCACCTACGGTGCGCGGCCTAAGCTTCGGCAAAAAAATTATCAATTTGTTCCTACGTAACTATCGCGGGTAGCAGCTCTTTGAAATTTTCATCGTTAGTAACTGGGATCTTTTCCAGTAAGTAACGCATTTTTGTCGGCACAGATCATGAAAAATTTCACCCAAACGACGACGAACTTTATCACATAAATTCTTGCGACGATATTTTGGACACCAAACTATATGATACTTACATTCCCACTTTACATATGATAGGCTCTGGTACTCTTTCATGATACCTAATTCTTGAGACTACCCCTACTAGGGACCCCCAAGAAGGAGGTATCATATCTCGTCTGACCGGCAAAGCCTACTAGGAGAGCTGGTGGTTTAATCTGATTAATTAGCCAAACACTGTATTTTTTTAAGCTTGCGAAATACAGTTGGTTGACTGATACCCAAAATTTTAGCTGCTTTGTGGGTGCTACCAACGCGATTAATTGCTTTAAGGATAAGTTCTCGCTCAGTTTTTTCCTGAGCTTCTTTAAGTGTTAAAATCGGGTCTAATAACTCCTTACTACTATTCAACAACTCCTTGTGGTTGCTTAACAACTCATTCGGTAAATCTACAAGCCTAATACTCGGCCCTTTTGCCATGAGGACGCACCTGTCGACTACATTAACAAGTTCTCGTATATTCCCTGGCCATTTATAACTTGTAAATATCACCATGGCTTCTGGAGGAAAGATGGTTTTTTTATTAAATTTTATATTGGCTTCATTTAAGTAATGAGTTGTAAGATAAAGTATATCGCGATACCTCTTTCTTAACGGCGGGATATTTATCGGTATAACATTTAATCTATAATAAAGATCTTCCCGGAACTCTCCATTTTTTACCATGGCAAGAAGATCACGATTGGTTGATGCTATTAGCCTGATATCCACTTTTTTGGTCTTAACGTCACCCACTCTTTTTATCTCATAATCTTGAACTACTCTGAGGAGCTTGACCTGTGAATCCATAGGCATCTCAGCAATTTCATCAAGAAGTAGTGTTCCACCATGTGCTTGTTCAAATAAACCGGCTTTTCCAGTTTTCATTGCTCCAGTAAAAGAGCCAGCTACATAGCCGAAAAGTTCAGATTCAATTAAATTTTTCGGAATAGCCCCGCAATTAATTTTTAGAAAAGGCTTATTATTTCTAACTCCAAATTGGTGAATTATTTCTGCAATAATTTCTTTACCAGTACCAGTTTCGCCTGTGATCAATACAGTCACATCTGCAGGCCCGATATTTAATTTTATATCGGAAATAATTCTCATCATATCCGGTGAGTTAAATATATAGCCTCGCTCTTTCATTGTATCACAAACATGAATATCTTTTTGGGAAGGTAGATAAGTTTTTCTTGTATGGCTATTTCTTTTAATTACGTGGGATTTGATTTTTGATAAGTCTCTCGAGATAGCTAGAATACTTTGTATGTTATTATTAGTGTCATAGACAGGAACACCCGTAGTAAAAATATTGGGCCGAATTAAGGTTTTTTGTTTTATTGTTACAGGGTGTTTTGCATTTACGACCATTGGCGTAAATGCTGAGTTTATAATTCCTTCCTCGACAAGATTAAATACAGTTTTTCCTGAGATATCCTTATTCTTGATACCAAGCAGACTCTCTTGAGCTGGATTGATTCGGACAATTTTCCCCTCAATGTCCATTATAGAAAGACCATCATAACACATATTGAACAACTCTAAATGGTCTTTATTCATTGAAATATGTCCAATTAGTTCATGCTGTAGCTCATTTATTATAAAATCATCCAGTGTTGTCCGGTTAGAGATTTGCTTGCAATAATGTGGCAGTCGAGATCTCTTCCGCTGGATCCAAATCTGGAGGTTCCTGATCCAGTTGACGAATTTCATTGGCTATTTTGATTTGTAATTCTCGAACTCTCTTGATGTTAACTTTTTCGCCAAATTCATTATCACAATAAATGGCAAGCAACAGGTATGCGATAAGGCCCGACAAGATTTGAACCATTAACCCATGCTTACTTCTTGAGATAAGGTGATAAACCCGCATATGGCGTTTCCACCATGCAAAAAATGATTCTACGTTCCAACGCAGCTTGTAGATTAACGCGATCTGATCAGCCGTCAAATCAAGCCTGTCGGTCGCAACCCAATATTTTTTGCTGCCAATTTTATAACCAACTAGGCGCAGATCCTTTTTAGTCTCATTTATGCCAGGTTGACCCAAACGAACTATTGCATCGTAAAAAATTTTACCCCCGGCTTCAAAAGAAAGCTCTTTGATACAAGTCTTTTGAGTATTGCCTTTGATTCTGCAGACAAAATGGACATCATTTTTTTGCCATTGATCAAACAGCTCGTGGCTTTGATAACCCCTATCCATTATGCCTGTTTGACCTGGTTCCACGATTTTTTGAACGAAAGGCCGTTCGGCTCCGTTGCCATCGGTCAAGAAAACCTTCTGTGGAATAGAGCAATTAATGTTAAATCCAAAATGGACTTTTGCTTTTTTTGACCCTTTGCGATAGTCGGCCCAGGCCATGGATAGAACCGAATCAATCAGGGAACCATCAATTGCTACAAGGTCTCCCAAATCAGAGAACTCTTTCGGTATTTGATTACTCGCTTGCTTAAACAGATTTTGAAAAACGTGTAAGAATTGTTCGAGGCCACGTTCGTTTAGAGAATCGAAAAATGTACTTTTACCGATTCCACCATTGGGAGCTATAAACTCTTTTGCAAAGTCATCTTCCTGTAGATCTTGTAGCAGGTGGCAACCAGACTGAAAATCTTTTAAATGGAAGTAGACCATAACTTTAAGTTGATCTTCAAATGTCATTTTCAAATCTCTGTTACTTCCAGATACTAACTCTGGGACGCCATAAGATGCTCCAACAAGTGGAAAGAGGATTGATCTAAACGATGGTAATCGGCCAAATTTTTTTGGTGACAAAGTGCGAGGCATTTACGATTTCTCATGTAAGTAGTTGATATTACAGTCAAAATCGCGCCCGCATTACTGCGCAAATGTCAAGGTAAAAATGACATTATTTTAAATTTTTTTCTATATTTTTTACTTGCAAATTCCTAACCGGACAACACTGATAAAAACCAAGACAATTAATAATAAAATACTTTTTTTCATTGTTGTGCTCTCCTTTCTAAATTTAGCGTAAAAAAAATCTGTTCATTAATAAACATAACCTTCTTGCAAATTTACCACTAAACGTTTTCAACTCAACTTTCTTACAAATTTTTTATTCTTTCCTTCATGATTTATTCTCAACACCTCCCTTCATTAAAGTAAAACTTTTAATCATCGCTAGCTTTTGTATAACTCACCGAACTGTGTTCTGATCTTATATTTTTCAAGTTTACCGGTAGTCGTTTTGGGAAGTTCATCAAGAAATACCACCTTTTTGGGAATTTCAAAGTTACCCAGATGTTCTTTGCAAAGCAAAAGGATATCGTTTTCAGTCAGATTGGAGTTTTTAACAGGTACGACAAATGCGGTAATCGCTTCAATCCATTTGTCGTGCGGTAAGCCTATAACTGCCACTGCTTTCACTTCAGGATGATCCAGAATAATCCTCTCAACCTTTATCGAAGCCACATTCTCACCACCTGATTTAATTATATCCTTTTTTCTGTCGACAAAAACAAGAAGACCGTCTTTGTCAAAATACCCTAGATCTCCGGAATGATGCCATGCGTATTTCCGACTTATATTTGTATCTTTATCATTTTTCAGATACATCTTCATTACTCCGGGACCTCTCCATACAATCTCACCCTCGGTTTCAGGAGGAAGGAAATTGCCTTCATCATCCATGACTGCTGTGTCAACTGCCAATGTGGATTCTCCCCAATAATTTCCATGTTTTTTCAGTTGCCATTCGGAATGAAAGACGTTTGTAGTAGGAAAACATTCGGTCTGGCCCGTAACAAGCGTGAAGTCCGCGTTAAAAGTTTTAATTGATTCCTCTAGTGTTCTCTGATCCATTGGTGTCATGGCATACAAACATGACTGGACTGATGAGACGTCCGCATTTTTAATGGCGGGACTATCCAACATGGCTCTGTACATGGCTGGCAGGCAAAATAAGGCCTGTATTTTTTCTCGTTCGATGGCTTGGATGACTTCGACAGGTTCAAAAACTCGGAAAAGAACAACTTTCCCACCTAAGTGAAAAGCTGTTGTATTATATGTTTGCTGGGCACAATGGAATACGGGCAAAGCGGACAAAAGAACTGTTTTCCTTTTCCAGTCAAGTTCGATCGAATTGGTAAGCGAAAGAATAAAAATTGAAAGATGAGAAATCATGACTCCCTTGGGATCAGCAGTGGTCCCGCTAGTGTAAAGAATTTCAAACAGATCACGATCTTGGATAATCACATCTTCAATTTCTAGATCCGATTGCCTATCCATGAGTTGATTAAAATCTTGAAACGGTTCCTGCGTAGGTTCGTTATTAATGGAAAAGGAAACAAGTGCTTTAATCTTCAGAGCATGGTCAACGACTTTCATGGCGACAGGAAAAAGTGCATTATCAATAACAAATGCTTCGACATCGGCATGTTCAACAATATAATTTATGTCGTCTGGCTTCAGACCCGGGTTGATAGGTACAGCCACAAAACCACCTTTGGCACATCCGTAAAAACAAACTATATACTCTATAGAATTAGGACCTAAAAGCGCAATCCGATCCCCTTTCTCCAAGCCCAGTTCTCTGGCCATATTAACAAAACGATTCAGTTTGGCGTTTAACTCTTTGTAAGTTAGCTGAATATACTCATTATCACGTTTTTCAACTACTGCTGTTGAATCAGGAGAAGTTGCCGCCCTGCGTCTGAAAATATCACCGAGCGCGACCCTTTGGATTAAATTTTTGGCAAGAGCTTCATTCATTTGGATCTCCTTTACACAATTGGGTATTGCACCGGCATTATCTCACCGAAACATTTACATAGAACCATACCGTGACTCAAAAATATTTAGGGATGATTCTCTTAATTTCCTTTTAAATGCCACCATCATCTTTTTGCAATGATATTACTCGTACAGATAAATTCTGACGATTTTATCTGTATTGCTACCTCTTCTATGATACCATCGTTTTGTTGGAACAGGCCAGCATCAACGAAACAAAAAAAGAATTACGCCTCGTAGACTACCACGTTGGCAACAAAAAATTCTGGGTCGCCACAGATCGGTTCGATCTGTGGCGACCAGATAGCTCTTGTCTACAAGCTTCGTTGGGATATAGAAAAATTTTTCGCTTGGTGGAAACGGCATCTCCGCGTTTATCATCTGATTACCTACCTGATCCCTGCCATTTATTGTCATGAACAACATGGTAAGAAGGTGAGCAACAAAAGAGTTCGCGAATTACGAAATAAAATTATCAACGAAACTCGTGACCTGCTTGTAGAACATCCTGATCAAGGTTCTCTACGTCCAGGCACGTTTAAGTTACCACAACATGCAAGTCCTTAACCGGACACTACTGGTGTTCATTATTTAGGATCGATGATTTCTTCATTTATTCCTGCAAGCTCTGCAGCTTTTTTTGCATATTTTTCAAATGGAGTTAAAGCGGCTTGAACTAATTTAGCACTGTCTGGTGATCCACCACCATGCATACAACCAGGAATCCCAGCACCCTGGCAAAACCATTCAATTAACCTGGCTGTCCTAGCTCTAGTTTCCCCACTGCAACCAGCAGCCATATACTTTTCTACCATTGGGAAATCAGCAGATGACGGTAAACAACCGTTTTCAACAAATCCTCCAGCTATATCCTGCAAAATTCTCTTTGTTTCATAAGGTAATTTAGCAACTTGAATTTTATTTGTATGAGAAAGAAGGGGATCAGCTCTCCAAACACCTGAGGGCAACTCTTTTCCTGCTACAATTGCTCCAAGACCTATTGCGTAAGTAGTTTCATTCAACAAAACCATATCTAATAATTTAGGTAATACTTTCTTCATGGCTATACCATTACATCTCGCTATATTGATTCCTGCCCCTACCATCATGCTTCCTTGTCCAGCGACACATGCTCCAATAGTTGCCCTGTAGTTTGCCGTAAAAAATGCAACCGTATTTGCAGCATACTTGTATTCACCGTCCATAAAAACCATCTCGTTCGGAACAAAAACATCGTCCAAGATAATGTATTGACTGTTATTTGCGAATGGTACAGGATTATCAAAACCATCTTCCAAGTCTCTTACATCGTTAACCCTTCGATTTTCGACCATTGTTAATCCTTTAGCATCTCTCGGAATTGCAACCGCAACAGCATAGTCTTTCTCATCTTCTTTAAACCCTTTACCGCTCATGATAAAGATATAGTCAGAAACAGCCGCACCAGCAATGATACACTTTGTACCTCTCACAATTATTCCATCTGGTTGACGATCAACTATTCGTACCCATGTATCCTTTTCTAATTGATCTGAAGCTTTTTTAGAGCGATCTCCTTTCGCATCAGTGAGACCACATGATACAACATAACCGCCAGATTGAGCCTCACAGATAAAATCACGTAATCGCTCATTATAATTCGTTCCATACTCTTGATCTATTCTCCATGTTGTATCCCATAAAGCATTCTGAGCAACCCATCCAACACATAAACCAGGAACACAGGTACCGGTATTTTCATAATAGAATCTTTTGCATTTATGATAATTAATTAAATCTTCTGCAGTCTTTGTCAGTGAATTGAAACGATAAATTTTTTCACCAGTAAGATGAGATTTTGTTGTCAAAAGAGATTCATAATCAGAAGATTGTGCATACTTAAAAAATAACGCATGACTGTTTATTATTTTTTTCCATTGGGGATGACTCGTAATATCCCGGATCAAATCTCCATTAAAATATAAATTTACATATTTTGACTTAAGCGTTGAAATATAATCTTCTACTTTTCTCATTTAATAATCCTCCTAAATGATATTCGTCACCAATCACAAATCGTTCGACACTGAAACCAACAATCAATATCTCTTTAAATAGCATAGCAAACAAGATGCCAACGATATCCACTGATCACTAGAAAACATCATTTACTTTTCACCAATTATATCAAATACTTAACTCAAATAATGCCGTTTGTTTTTATTGATTTTATTGATCCATCAATGAATCAATAAATTAAATTAAATTACCATAGTAATTCAATAATGAATTACTCAAAACAAACTCAATAGGCTAAATATAAATTAATGATACATTAATAAGCTCTAAGACTATCATTACCTTGTCCCCCTGGCTCTTTACATACCAGGGATAACAAAGAGTTAAATTTCTAAAACTGTATGGTAAGAGATCTTAACTTATTCATTTAAATACCCTGCACTGTTGAATAACTCTTTAATCGCCAAAATACCAGCATGTTCATGCCGCAATGCGCCAGCGGTGAAATGCCGAAGATGTTAAATTAAACCGCAAGGTAGGACTAACTATACTCCCCTGATTCCATCCGTTCAGCATCCTCACGGTACATATCCACAACTTCTTGATCAAAGCCCTCATTCGTAGCGGCAAACTCAGCAGATTTTCGATAATACTCGGCTGCCTTCACTCTCTCTCCCATAGCTTCGTTATCGGCGGCGTGAAAATGAATGAAAATCGCCGGTTTGAAAATGTTGAGATGAAAATGGGTTGAACGCCCAGTCACCGGCTGTTTAGTAGTGGCTGGAATCTTGGTTAATTTAGGGCCTCAATTCGATCTTTCATACGGAAACTGTTACCTTCAATAAGAATGGTTTCAGAATGATGCAGAAGGCAGTCGAGCAATGCCGAGGTCAGGGTAGAATCGTTGTTGAA